>OBID01000362.1_pt1 | contig 19447 bp, 14 predicted proteins | sample 1519781 | NCBI WGS metagenome assembly OBID01 (sample SAMEA3991478, study PRJEB22521) | metagenome | biome: anthropogenic terrestrial biome; feature: sewage plant; material: sludge | place: Sweden | collected 2012-09-26 | reverse complement strand
TGGCAGTGACCGCCAATTCTGGCACCAACCCTTTTTCAATCACAGTGATTAAATACCCATTTACTGATTCGATGAAAACCATGCAGATACCCAAATCAGCCAACACGGATGATGACCTGCTCTCTGCGGTTTTTATGGGGTTGGCGATTTCACCTGATAATAAAGTGATCTACGTGGCTGGAGGTCAAACAAATAAAATATTTTCGTTTGATGTAGATTCCGGTGAGAAGTTGGGTGAAATATCCTGCAGTTCAAAACAACAAGGATTTAGCTACAACGATGGTTACATCGGTGATATGGTAATGACTCGTGATGGCAAAAAAATATACGCCGTAGATCAAATCGGATTCAGAATTGTTGAAGTGGACTTGCTGGCAAAAAAAGTCATCGGAAACCGGAGGACCGGCCGATATCCATTTGGGATTTCGCTTTCACCAGATGAAAAAAAGATGTATGTCGCTAATGTAGGGATGTTTGAATACAGTTTTGTCAATAACGCTGATACTTCCAATTATAAACAGAAATCCATCGACTTTCCTGCTTTTGCTTATGGTTCTGACGATATGATCCATGGTATTAAAAACGATTCCACCGACATCAAAGGACTGGGTGAGATGAATAGTGAGGAGGCTTTTTCAGTTTGGATATATAATGTGAATGACCCTAAAAATCCTGAACCCACGAAAATTAAAACAGGCTTTTTGGTCGGTGAAAAAATCGATGATATTCCAGCCGTAGGTGGGAGTAGCCCAAACTCTATCGTGGCCAGTGATCAATATGTATTCGTCAGCAATGGCAGTCATGATTGCATAACGGTGATTGATGCCAGGCAAGACACCATGATTCAAAACATTAGGCTGGGTATTGATCCTGCTATGGACGCTTTTAATGGAATCATTCCTTTTGGACTGGCCTTGGATCGTGAAGCAAAACGGTTATATGTAGCAGAAGCCGGTATCAATGCAGTGGGTATCATCGATGTCCCTTCTTTGAAGTTGATCGGTCACCTGCCTGTAGGTTGGTTTCCTTCCAAGTTACAAGTGCATCCGACCCTAAATAAATTGATCGTCGCTAATGCCAAAGGTTTCGGAAGCGGACCCAATGGAGGAGCCAATTATCAAAAAGGACCAGAAGGTGATTACATTGGGTCATTGATGAAAGGTTCAGTGACTACCCTTGATATTCCGCAAGACAATGATTTAAATACATATTCCGCACAGGTGATGGAAAACAATTTTGTAAAATCAAAAATCAGCCGTATACCCGGACACCCTATTCCAGCAGATAACACCTCTCCTGGAATAGGTCCAATAAAATATTTTGTTTTTGTGGCAAAAGAAAACAGGACCTATGATGAAGTATTTGGTCAGCTAACCAAAGGAAAAGGGGATCCTGAACTGGCACGTTATGGCCACAATGTTTCTTTTGCAAATCGTAAAAAAACCGACTCTGTCATCTCGACGACTGTTATGCCCAATCACCTTGCTCTCGCAAAAAGATTTAGCACAGGCGATAATTTTTATGTAGACTCGGATCACTCAGCTGATGGCCATCGGTGGTTGGTGGGTACCTATCCCAACGAATGGTTGGAGACTCATACTGCTGCCGCCTACGGAGGTAAGCGTAGTTTGGATTATCATAGTAATGCCCCGGGACGATTTGGCATGACCGGTGCTTCTGGTGCAATCTATCCGGAGGATTATAACCAGGATGGATCTATCTGGGATCATATGCATCGCAATCATAAAGAGTTTTTCAATTTTGGGTTCGGGGTCGAATTTGATGCAGGATCTTTCTCTGATACCACTTTTAAATATGGAGGTGTTCGTTATGTAGTCAATTATCCATTGCCAGGTCCATTGTACACCAGGACATCCCACAGATATGCTACTTATAATATGGCTATACCTGACCAGTTTAGAATTGATGCTTTTATCGAAGACTATAATGAAAAATGGAGCAAGGATCAGAACCTTCCATCGTTATTAACTTTCTCCTTACCCAATGATCATGGGGCAGGCGAACGAGCACATGCCGGATTCCCTTTTAGAGAAAGCTATATGGCAGATAATGATCTGGCCCTGGGTCGACTGGTAGAGTTTCTTTCACATACACCTTATTGGAAAGAGATGGCTATCATCGTGACGGAAGATGACTCCCAGGACGGACGAGACCATATCGATGCGCACCGCAGTATTCTGCTGGTGATATCTCCGTATGCCAAAAAAGATTATGTCAGTCATACCCATACCAGTTTCGGTAGTATCTTCAAAACCTTCTGGAATGTACTGAAGATCCCTTACCTCAATCAATATGATGCAGGCGCCACTGATCTGGGAGATTGTTTTTCAGAGAGACCTGATTTTACTCCTTATGACGCATTGATGGTCGATACTTTGATCTTTAATCCCCGTAAAGCACTTACGCCTTTTGATAAAGCATTTGACTGGAAGGCCATGACAGAAGGCCCTAGACTGGATGACGAAGATTTTATCAGAACATCGATGAAACAATATCATCAATAGCCATTGACCTACCTGTCAGGGGATCAATAGCCATTTCTATATTATCGATTCTAATAGCGTGCTGATGACACCAAATGAAAGCGTCATTCCATTGCCTCCAAAGGCATTGATCAATACACAATGAGGACTGACCCGGGATATAAAATAAGGATGATCACCTGTTGATTTGTAATATTGGCCTTTCCAATAATTTTTTATCGTGTAATCCGGAAGCACGCAAAATTGTTTTAGATATTCAAGTATATATTTATTCAATCGTTGATCAATAAACGGCATAAAGTGTGGAGCATAATGGTGAGTATCTCCAATGACAATCTCTCCGTGGTGATTTTGTGCTGCCATCACATGAATTCCGTTAGCGATAAGGTGAGGATACTCTGACAACAATCTAATCTGCAGTTCGGACAAGGTTTCAAGATTTTTAAATGCAGGATAATGAATCAGTGTTAACCCTCCACACATGGAAGGTCCCATAGAGAAAAATTCAGGTTGCGTATCGGTGCGCATCATTTGGAGTTCACACAAGACTCCCTGTGTCTTTAATATCTCCGGGAAAAGAAGATCTATATCCCTTCCTGTGCAAACAAATATTTGATCTGCCTGGTGTTTTTTGCCAGGGCTCGTACAAATATTGCCTTCAATAGCAACGACCGGTGTATTGAAATGAAATACACACTGGCCTGTGTTTTGCAACCAAAATGAAATTTTTTGGATTGCCTCTACTGGATCTACCAACATTTCATCCGCACTATACATTCCACCTTTTAGACCGTGGTGATTGACTGATGGATGTTTTTGAGCCAGGTCATTTGGGTTAAGCCAGACCACAGGTCTATGATCACGATGAGTTTCTACAAATTCACGTAAGACTGATTTTTCATCCTCATGGTAGGCAAGATGCAATGATCCGTTTGGATTGAGATCGAAGGCTGCTTTGTGGCTCAGATCGATCCAAATTTTTTTGGATTCCAGGGCCAGTTGGTAGTGGTCGCCGGATGCCTGACCGATCGGCCAAATCATTCCAAAATTTCTAATGGAAGCCCCATCAGCCCTTGAACTTTTTTCGAGTATAGTGACTTGATAGCCCTGTAAAATGAGTTTATATGCCGTAGCCAGCCCTGTGATACCGGCGCCTACTACAATTGCTGTTTTTGACATCAGATGCTAAATTTTTTGAAAACAATAAGGAGCGAAGCAGTTACCAGAAGTATTCCACTCCATCCAAGGATATAACATAAATTCATGAAAAAATTTAATGGAGAAATCTCTAGGCCTGACCACTCTTTAAAAAATAAAATAAGTATCGTGCCTGCATAGGCGCAGGAGTCCAATAGATACATGATAAATCCTGCATTAGCCGGATGATTTATCAAAGCGATTAACCGATCCACCAAGATGCAATTGAAAGGTATATATCCTGCAAATACACCCATCCCTGCTATAATGAACCAAAGGATGCCGGGTATCCTGCCCTGACTAAAAAACCACGTGCAAGCAATCACCAAAATAAATCCTGTGATCATCAGTATATGTACCCAGATTAAAGCTTTAAAATGATTTTTTAAAAAAATAAAGCCTCCCAACACTGCCAATATGATCATGCTGATATACAGTTCACTTTGTGTTATCCACCATAGCTTAGCATCTTTAATCTCCGCGAATATTTCTGCAGTAAAGCTGTCCCGGTAATCCCGTAGAATGGTAAAAAAAATGTAAATAAATATAAGTGGGATAAGGACGCGGCTCCATTCTTTTAAGTACTTCTTCCGCTCCAATTTGTTCATAGGAACTCTTTTGCTTCGTTGCATTAGATCCGTTTCGTCCGGGGGATTAATTTTATTCAAGACCCACATCATTATGATCAGTGGCAATACAAAAAGGGCACCGGTCATAAATGGCATCCATTGAGGCGCGCTGCCTGATTGTAATAGCAAGCCACCTATACTTTTCACAAATCCTGATGAGAAAATAAAGCTGCTGGCCAGGATTGCAGCTAACAAATCGGTTGTAGTACGCCCTTCTAAATAGCTGAATACGATCCCCCAGATCAATCCCAGGGGAATACCATTCATAAACATACACAAGATAGTCCAGGGAGGAGGTAAAATGGCAAAGAGAAATAATGAAAACCACGCCACACCAATCAATGAAAATAAGATGCCCATCCGGCTGTTTGCTTTCATTTCACTGATTACCCGGATGCCTATGGTTTTGCTCAGCGCATAACCTAATAACTGGGCAGTAATCAACCAAATCTTGTAACCTACACCCAAAAAATTCACGTGTTCAAAAGTGAGCATAGTGAATGGTTTTCTAAAGGCATACATCGCACAGTAGACACTGGCCGCAGCAAGAGCAGCGATCAACTCAGGTGCCAGCTTATTGATCAGCTTAGGGTTAGGCAGTGTGAGCCAAAATGATGTCTGCGGCTTCACGGAGATTGTTGACGAGATGTGTATGCGGATATTTTTTCATTTCTTCCAAAGGAAAATTTCTGGAACAGATACCTAAGTTAAGACCACATTTTGATCGTTGGCCTTCAAGAAGGTCTGAAGGCGTGTCTCCTATTTTGGCTATTTGAGATGGATCAGATATTTTGGCAGTTTTTTTTATATAATTAATCATGTATGGATGGGGTCTGCCAGCTACTACCTGATCAGATGAAATATAGGCATCGAGATATCCATACCATCCTAAACTTTCAAGAATAAGATGAAGCGTCTCTTTTCCAAACCCTGTATTGACTGCTAATTTTAATCCTTTTGCTTTTAATTTTTTCAGTGTGGCTTCAGCATAGGCTATGGATTTGACATGGTGGGAATAATATTCATTCATCATATGTGTAAAAGTGTGATGAATGGTAGTGACCAATTTTTTTCGCCCTTTCACATTGATTTCGTTAAGGATAGAGTCTATGGCCAGTTTTTTCTCAAATCCCATCCATCGATCTACCACCTCCGCGGTAACCACGATGTCATATTTCTTAAAAGCCTGTATGAAGATCTTTCTAACGTAATTTTTATCCTGTACCAGTGTGCCAGCCAAATCGAATATGCATAACTTGATTTTTTTATCTTCCATAAGTATACATTTTAATTTAATGTAAATGTCTCCTAGGCATTTAAACTCAGGGAGAAGCTAATATTATCCTTGGGTTAATATTTGAATATATGCATAGGCTATATCCGGGATTAATAAATTCTTACTTAATGCCCGGATCCCAGGGAAAATGAAATAAATTGATTTCTTATTCCTATTTCTAATTAATTTTTGAACAGCTGTGAATTTTATTACCTCGGTGCGTACTCGCACAAATTGTGGTTATTCGGTATTTTAATTAATGAGATTCTTGTGCAAGATATTCCAACCAGCTATGTTTTAAATCTTCACTCAATACACAAGGTATTTTCGCCTGGCCATTCATTTTACCTCTTGAATGGAGCCAGCCATAAAAGGATCCTTTTTGAACCAGTTCAACAAATATATTATTCAACAAAGCAGTCCTCTGCACACTATAGTCATCATTATTTGTTTTTAAGTACTCATCTATAGCAGTGCAAATCTTTTTTTTATCAACAGGTTTGTTGGTGGCGAGGTACCATTTATGAGCAAAATGACTTTCATGTTTTTCGCCGCTAACGGTATATTCAACCAGGTCCAGATGAAATAATTGGTTGAGGTGCTGGATGGCACCTGTGATTAATTCTCCAGTGAGATGTTCGCCGGTAAGATTGAGCTGTAGTTTGGTACGGCCGGTTATTTTTATTCTACAATTTTGTTTGTCTGTGAAAACGATGACATCTCCAAGTAAATAGTGCCAGGCGCCTGAGGTTGTAGATATTAATATGGCATACGGCTTATTTTCTTCAACATATTCTATTGGTATAGTTTCTACGAAGCTCGAAATCAAATTTCCTGTTTCATCAAAATGTTTTTGATCGAAAGGTACGAACTCATAGTACACTCCCTGGTCCAGCACAAGTTTCATTGATCGGTCGTTGGGCTGATCTTGATATCCGATAAATGCTTCGGTAGCGGCATAAGTATCGATATACGATATGGGTTTACCCAACGTATTTTCAAATGATTCACGGTAAGGTTCTAAGAAAATACCACTATGCATAAGCATGGTAAGGTTGGGCCATAATTTATGAATATGCTTTATTCCATGGTATTCGATAATTCTCTCCAGGATGAGTTGTACCCAGGCTACATTGCCTACTAAAAATGCAATATCCCAGGAAGAAGCTTTGGCTACGATTGCATTGACCCGATCATTCCAGTCTGGAATTTCTAATATATCAGCATCGGGTTTGTAGAAAGATTTTAACCAGTATGGGCGATTTAATGCCATGATACCGCTGTTGTCACCATACAAGTGTTGGCCTTCCCTGGTCAATTTGCTGGTACCTCCAACCATGAGGGACTGCCTGCCCAATTGTTGAGGCGTGATCTCGGGATATTGGCTGAGAGATGAAAAGAGTCGCTGAGCCGATTTGTTCCAGCAATGTAAACTTTCATGAGTGACCGGTATATATTTGCTCGCCGCCTGAGTACTGCCGCTGGAAACTCCATAATACGGTATGATGCCTGGCCAGGTGACATTGGGTTCGTCCTGCAAAGATCTATGCCACCATTTAGAATACATTTTATCATATGAATAAATCGGTATCCATTGACGGAATTCTGCTCTTGGGTCTTTAATACGGGTCAGGTCTTCAAAGTCATATCGTTTTCCAAAGTCTGTATTTTGTGCTGTCCGCAATAGCCGGTGTAGCACTTTGATTTGTTGTTGTTTGGGAGAAAGCTGGAGTAAAGGTTTTTTCGGACTGAGCTTAATCCCGGTATGCAATATCTGACCTACCAATGACATGTCGTTTATTTTTTTTCATGCAAGGTAGATTGATTGGGTTCTGGTATACGATACTTTTAGTTTAAGTAATTATGATGTTTTCTTTTTCTTATTAATATTGGCTTAATGTATCTGCTTTTAACAGAAGAGTACCGTTCTCGACATTGCATTGACTCGAAGGTCTAATAACAGAACTGAAAATATTAAAAAATGAAAATTACTGAAACTGGCTGCCGATAAAATAAAATAAAGCTCCCATGAGCGCAGAGATAGGAATAGTCAGTACCCATGCCCACATCAAGCTAATAGTGACACCCCATCTTACCGCACTGACACGCTTGATCATACCTACTCCGATGATGCTACCAGTGATCGTATGCGTGGTACTCACTGGTATACCATATCTACCAGTCAACCAAAGTGTAAGGGCACCACTGGTCTCCGCTGCAAATCCTTCAAATGGAGTCAATTTAGTTACCTTGTGACCCATCGTTTTTACTATTCTCCAGCCACCCATCATGGTACCAAGTCCAATGGCTGTGTAACATGCCAGGGGTACCCAGGAAGGAATATGATGCAAATCCGTGATGTGTCCCTGTGCAATAAGCGCAGCAGCTATGATGCCGACTACTTTCTGTGCATCATTGCCTCCGTGCATCAAACTAAAAAAAGCAGCAGAACCCACTTGAAGTTTTCGGAAAACACCGTCGACTTCTTTTGGACTGGATCTGGAACTCAAATACAACATAACTAAAGAGAAAAAATAGGACACAAACATTCCAATCAAAGGAGCCAACACTATAAACACAAGGATAATCCGGATTTTGTCAAAAGAAATCGCGTCGAAGGAACCAGCATGTGCTATGCCGGCTCCGGCGAATCCCCCTATCAAAGTGTGAGAAGAACTACTCGGAATGCCGAGCCACCAGGTCAAAAGATTCCAAATGATGGCTGCCCAAAGTCCTGCCATAATCACCATCAATGTAATGTGCTCCGCATGAACAGTCTTGGCCACAGTATCTGCTACCTTTAATTCAAATAAAAAATAAGCAAGAAAGTTTGCACCACCTGCCATCAAAACGGCTTGCAGTGGTGTCAGGACCCTGGTAGACACTACTGTCGCAATAGAGTTGGCTGCATCGTGGAAGCCATTGACAAAATCGAAGATCAATGCAAAAACAATGATCGTTATTAGCATTGTAGTCATGTAGGCTTAAGAGTTTTTGATGAGTATGCTCTCAATCACATTCGCGGTATCTAGACAAAAGTCTACAGCTTTCTCCAGGTTTTGTATGATCTCTTTCTTTTTAATCAATTGGATAGCATCCTTTTCACTTCTAAATAATTCAGCGATGGCCTCATTATGGATATTGTCCGCATGTTTTTCGATTTCATCGATACGACCGATTGCTTCACGTACGCGACCAGGATCATTGATATTTTCAAGTGCTTTAATAGAGGCTACGATTTCAAAGACAGCAGCTTTCACCAGGTCTGCCAATTGCACCATCGCAGGACTTACCTCGTCCATTTGGTATAGCTTTACTCTTTTCGCGGTGCCATCCATAGTATCTAATACAGTATCCAGGGTGGAGGCCAGTTCGTGGATGTCTTCTCTGTCAAATGGGGTGATAAAGTTCGCACTAAGATCACTAAATATCTCATGCGCTATATCATCTCCTTTTGTTTCCAACATATGCATCTCGTTGGTATGCTCCAGTCTTTCGTCAAAACTGAGTTTCGAAAAGATTTTGCCAAGTAGCTCGGCCGCTTCAGTGAGGTTATTGCCTGCTTGAAAAAACAGACTAAAAAATTTAGTGTTTTTAGGGACTAAAAAAGTAAGTATTTTATTGATATTCATACAGTTTGCTTGATTCTATTACAAAATTAATCCACCAATATTAAGGTAATGTTAAGTCTGAAAGATATAATATTTTTCTATTTGTTATCATTTGACATTGATTCTTAAACCATATTCAGACAATAATCCTGATCAAATAGATCGCTACCAGTCCCCAGGCTGTACCGGTCACCATACTCAGGATAGCCAATAACACTGCATGAGGCATCCATTTTTTTTCATATGCTGCTGTCACTGCCGGAGCTGTGGCGATACCTCCTACGTTGGCCATACTGGCTATCGGCACCCAAGCCATATGGATATTGAGCTTTTTAGCGATTAAAATCATTACAAGATAATGAATGAGCAGCCATCCAACTACTATAAGGATAAAGGTGAGTGGGATATTCATTTGATCAAACTTCAGTCTCAATCCGAGAATCGCCATGATGGTGATGATCAGAAAGGCGCCAGATTTGAGGACGAGCCGTTGATGCCAGCCAGGTACCAGATTTCCAAGGATCAAACCAATCAGAGATACCATAATGATCATGGTTAGGAAATCTTTTAATAACCAGCCAGTTAAAAGTATCACCAACAAACAAACCCCTATGGTCAGATAAATACTGTAGCGTGAATATTGGTGGCCTGACAAAAGGTCTTCACTGTGAGCCGGCCGTTCAGCATTGATTTTAAAAAATTGATTAAGCCGGTCACTCTGTTTGATCGATTGAAACATCAGCATAGTCCAGATATTGACCAACACATTGTCTAATACCAGGATAGTGACAAATAGCCCGTCGGGACACCCGACCACCTCTTTTAAAACCAGCTGGCTGGTACTGCCACCAATCCAACTGCCTATGATGGGTACCATACCCTTCCACAAGCCATCCGCTATGATCATTTGATGTAAGCCACTTCCTGGCCACTGAGCCAATAGGACAAGGAGTACAGGGACTATTGCTATGACTAGTGACCCACTGACAAATAGGATGATCGGTTTGAGACCAACTAGTTTTAGCTGGTTGAAAGACATCGCACTCATCACTGTGAGTATCGCAAGTGGAATGATGTAATTTCTACTCCAGGTGTGCAAGATCACCTTAGATAAGTCTAAATGAAATAGGTGGGTACACAAGGCAGGAATCACGTATGCAAAAAGGATAGCCGGAAACCAATCCAGTATACTTTTTATTCTTTTCTCCTCCTGGACATCCAGCCAATAAACCGCCACAACTGTAAATACAACGATTACGATAGCAGTCAACAAATTAGGATCCGTCATTCATCGACAAGGTAATTATTCTATAGAAAAGAACCTGTGGGATAATGATATTTAAACAGATATATCCGTTCGATCAAAAATTTTGGATTATACTGAGTCCAAATCTCTATGTGCTTAGTTTATGTCTTTTTTGTCCTTAAGTTTGTCTATGAGGGCCTGTGCTGCTTTTTTTGCATTTTCATTTGGTGCCTGAGATAGCGATTTGTAGGCATATTCCAATGCTTTAGCAAAGTTTGCTTTGGAGGAATACGTATAAGCCAATCCTGTATTGACCGCCTGGATATCACCAAACCTGTCTAAAGCCTTAGTCATTACTTCCATCGCTTTTTCAGACCTTTTTTGACTGATAAGTGACCGACCATAGGCTACATATTGGTTGACATTGGCCATAGGCAATGCTTCACTCATCACTGAATCAGCCTGAGCAGTTTTGTTGAGTTTGGTATAAGCATTGGCCAGGTTGCTTAATGTAGTATAGCTACGGATACTGCCAAATCCATTGACAGCTTTTTGGCTCCAGGAGAGTGCTTCTTCAAGATTGATATTTTTATTGATACAGTATTGAGCTGCCTGTAAAAGATTGCTGGCATTGAAGCCTTTTTGACTGGTCACCTGATCTCTCAGCCGGGCCACGACGATATTGTCTACATCCACTTCTATTTTAAAAGGGACAATCATTTTTTCCCACATCATAGTCACCGTAGCTCCGGTAGGTCGGTGTTCGACAAACTCATATTTGAGCCACTCTACATTTTTATCATTGATCTGTGGTTTGAGAGCCACTCTGAGCTGATCATACTTTTGTTCGTAATAAAAGCTTCCCCACGCATCACTTTTAGTGGACAGGATTAAAATTACACTGTCAGGATACATGGCCATATGGATACCATAAGTCCCAGCAGGCACCTCGTGTCCCTCTAAGGTAACAGGATGTTCAAAGGAAATGGTGGTGTTTTCATTGGCTCCGGCGCGCCAGGGAGCAGTGAGACCATTGGTGATAAAACTAAAAGTGCTAAAACCATAAGGGACAAGTGTGCCCCAGATCTTACCTTCTCTACCGCTCACATCCGGCCTGGAATAAGAGAGGGTAATATCGGTAATGCCGATTGTCTCCGTTATCGTAGCCCTCGGATTACCTCCCGGAGCGGGTACATCCATCTGTGCATAGGCAGATACAGCTATACCTATGATAGCTATTATTAATATATATTTTTTCATCGTAAGCGTGAGTATATCGTTAAGAAAATAGTTTAAATTTTGTGTCTTTCAGCCCGCGTTCCTGAAGAATTATTGCTAACGGTGATGCATCTTCTCCTCCTTTATTGGCATGGTGTAATAGTGAAAAGCCATGTGGGCCCCTCATAGTCAGGTGCTCCGGAAACGCATTGAGATAATTGACTATCATGTCTGTTTGGCCCAACATCGTCATTAAGAATATATTACTTCTGGCTCCTTTGCCCAACAAATAGGCAGCAATATCTTTCCGACCGACATGACCGGCTGCCTCGATCCCTGATTCAAAATCACCGCCTCCCCAGTCCCAGGAACAGTAAATCAAATTAGGTATTTCAGTCAATAAAGCCTTGACTTTGTCGAGATCAGCATGACATACTCCTACAAATTCTTTGACTTTTTCAGCCGGTAGCGCCATAGGTTTAGGCTCGGGCTGCCCGATAACGACGCTAGAAAGTAAGCTGGCACTCATGGTGCCGCCCAACGTATAGATAAACTGTTTGCGATTCATTGGATGAGTTTAAAATGAAAAAACATAATAAAGCTATCTGAATATCAACCAGATAGAGCGTACATCCTCTGTATTTAACCAAATATTAACCGATCTGCTAAAGTTATCTATCTTCGAAATGATTTAGTCTATGCGGCAAATTATCCTTATCTTTGCGGCCTTAAACAAAAAAATTAATATTTATGGCAGAGCCAATCAGAGCATACAATGTGAAGACCAAAGAAAAAAATGTCGAAATGAAAGACGCAGTGATCACTAAAACTGCACGTGGTGGTTATATGGCCCAGGGCAATGACGGTAAAGGTAACAAACTGACCTGTCTTATGGGTGCAGAAAAAGCCCTCCAGGCGATCAAAGACGGTGTGGCTAAACAGTCATTCTAAATCAACGATTAAGTCTTTTTTACCAGCCAGGGTCCTTTAATTTTTTAAAAACCTGGCAAAAACGGCTCTTGTTTTTTGGCAAGGCTAGACTTTTTATTGCTTCAAAATATGTACTATTTGAGTAATAATGAGCCTAAATAGGTGGTTTTAATTCGTTATAGAATACCTGTACGAGGTAGGTCCTACCTATGCCAAGCACTTTTTAATCAATTTTCAATTTGGGCTGCCTTCAGTCATTTGCGATAAAGCTGCGGTAAATCTGTGGCAAGCACCGGAATCGCTATCAAAAAACAAAAGAGGCTCTAAGAACTCAAGCTCCATCAAATTAAACCGGCCCTGATCATCCAGGTATCCATCGATCCTGGCATATAACAGCGGATCAGTAATCAGACCGAGTATGGTGTCAAGGTCTTTTAATAATGATACATCAGGCGTGTAAGATTGGTGATACCCTCCATGCTCAGACTGTACTCTAAAATCACCTGCTTTGGCTTTTTTACAAACTGCGTGACTAAATTTTTTATTGAAGTATATCATAGAGATTTCTCCGCGATCTACGATCTCATGAGCATACTTTTGGATGATCACATCTCTGTATAAGAGCAAATCTTCAAAATCTGCCGTATGAGCCTCTATAGTAGCAAGTTCAACTACCCAGGTTTTATAGGCCCCTCCGGAAATGGAAGGTTTGATGACCGCCTTGGACCATTGATGATTGTGGAGGATTTCACTCAACGAGTAAGTTTGATTTTTATGACAATAATAGAACTGAGGTATGAGGACCCCTTCCGACCTCAACCGAAGCAGATAACTTTTATCGTGATTCCATCGAAGTACAGAGATCGGATTAAAGACTTTAATTCTTTTTTCTTCCAACAGATCCAGCCAGGCAGTAAAAGCGTCCACTTTGTGAAAATAATCCCAGGGGGATCTCACGATGACACAATCAAATGATGTCCAATCAATCGTGTTATCATCCCAAACAGCAGGATGTACCTGATATCCTTTAGAATATAAATATTGGGCCAAAAGAACATCATCTTCAGTCAGATCCGGGTGTTCGAAGTCAGTGACAAAGGCAAGCAACATAAGTATAGGAAATGGTAAAAGTAAGCAGCTTCATGAATATCCTATTGAACAGCATGATACAATTTTTATTTAAAATGTAGTCAAGTCCGGTTTAAGATTAACTAGATTAGTACGGTAAATCAGCATGTTTTGCATCCGTTGACTTGTCTCTTTTTTAACTAGAAGTGTAAAATTATTTGCAATGACAGAGAATCGTAATGGGTCGTCTAATTTAGCCTTTTAAAACGCCAATCACTAATCCTATGATCTTCGAACCTTTTCAAATCAAAAATCTACATTTTAAACATCGGATACTCAGATCTTCTATCGGGGGTCGTACCTCTTTTTATGATGGAACCGTATCGTCTGCTTTTAAAAATTTTGAAAAACGATTTGCCCAGCACGATGTGGCCGGCATCATCTCTGCAACCATCAGCGTCAATGATGAGCGTACCTCGCCCATGGAATATCCAAAGCTCAGCGATGATCGTTACATCAAGCCCCTGGCCGATGCTATCAAAGCGGTACAAGCCTATGACTGCAGGTACATCGTACAGATCGGAGATACGGGAGGAGCTACGCACACTAGTTTGTTTGCTCAAGCCTCTGATGCCAAATCATCATCGACACTGTTTGATTTGTTTTATGGATATCAAAATCTGCACAAGGCAATGACCATCGAAGAGATCGAAATGACCATCACCAATTTTGCAGAAGCAGCCAGGCGGGTGCGTGCTGCAGGGGCAGATGGACTCGAGATCACTGCCAGCAAAGGGTATGTCATTCACCAGTTTTTGAATCCGGGTATCAATCGCAGGACAGATAAATATGGTGGCACGGTAGACAAACGATTTACACTGTTAGAAGAAATCATCCTGGCTGTAAGAAAAAAAGTGGGTGATGATTTCCCCATCGGTATCAGGCTATCGGCAGCGGATTATAACTACCAACCATTAAACTTGAGGCTACCTATACGCTTTCCGCTCAGACATTGGTATTTTGGCAATACGATCGAGGAAAATCTTCACTACGCTCAAAAACTCAAAGCCCTGGGTATCGATTACCTGCACATTGATAAAGGCTATGGATTTCCCAATCCTAAAGGCAATCCGGGCTCTTTTCCCGTACACGAGATGAAGATGTTTTACAATTCCAATAGACATTTATCTATCAAAGCAGGTTTGCGCGCAGTATTGTTTAATCTGATCCCCGAGTTTATTCTAAACCCTATCGCAAATATTGGTTGGTCGGACACTCCTGCTATATCAGCTGATGATGCTTTGCGATTTAAGCAAGAGGTTGGACTGCCGGTCATTTCCAACGGAGGCTACCAGGATCGTGATATTATAGAGTCTACGCTCACTCATGGCAAAGCAGATCTGATCTCTATGGCACGACCACTCCTCGCCAATGTAGACCTGATCCAACAATTCAGAGCAGGAAGCACCAAAGCTGCCAATCCCTGTACCCACTGTAATCGTTGCCCGGTTCGAACAGCTAATTTTCCTCTTGGCTGTTACGATCCGTCACGGTTTAAATCAGAACAGGAAATGGAAGCACAGATCATGTGGTGGAGTGCTTGTATTGATGAATGAAAATTAGCACTGGATCTTAAGCGTACAAAATATCCGAAGGATGAAGTAGGTTTTTACCCACCAAAATTGTTGAAAAAGATAAAGTGTCTTCAAGGTAAAACTCAAAGACACTTTATTTTTATGAATACATTAAAGGTATTTAGCACTCACTAGTAGGTATTTACAAATGAGTTCGAATAAATAATAATGTTTTTGACTTTTTTAATTATCCCGCGAAAATGTATCCACATCCTTTATTTTGGGCTCTGCCTAAAGCCCATACGCCAGAGGGAACAGCTTGGATACCTGGAAGTATCCCACTCATAAAATCTTTTCTTACTTCTGAGGCATCCAAATTCATGCCTTTTGCAACTCCTGTACTAAAAACAGTCATTGCCGCTTCACAGACACAAAACATGACGCCATTTGCCTGCAACTCGTTTATACCTATTAATACCTCGCCGATGCCTGGGACTTTAAATGCTCCGGCTTTGGGTTTCCAAAAAGGATTGCGTAGAGCGGGCTTGCCAGTTTCAGGATCATTTGCTTTAAATACCTCTCCCAAATTGTATTTAGCCCAAAGCCTGTCCTCCATAGCATAACCTATGGCAGTATGACGAAGTACGACTACCACCCCACAATCATCGGCTTTCTGTCCTGTCATTTCATTGGTCATTAAAAACACCCTGGGCCAGGCAAAGGGATATATCTCATGCGGTTGTGTCGCATCAAAAACAATGCGTTGTGTGCCTTTAATTTTTTCAAACCATGCGACAGGGTCACCAGGTGCAGCAGGCAAAACAGTCTCTGAATTTGCAAAAGCGTTCATGGTAGGAACCATCGTCGTCAATCCGATGGAAGCAGCCCCTGTAGCAATGGAGCTTAAAAATTTACGGCGGTCTGTGTTTTTGTTTTTTTGATAGATTTTCATAGTAATTGGGTTTAATGAAGAATATTTTTTTGAAAAAAAAACTAAGAAACATACAATAAAAACAGATAATAAACTAATAGAGGCACTATTTTTTTTATTTCATTTTGCAGTAAGGCTTTTGTAAATTGGAGTCAGTTTTTCAATAAAATTCGATTATTAAATATCAAAAATATTATCATGAAACGTATATTATTTATTGCATGCATTTTAGTAGCTTCAAGTTATAGTTTGTATTCACAACCCAAACCATATAATGTTGTGTTCGACTTAACTACTGGTGATACCCTGACGCACAAAAGGGTGATCCGCTGGATAAAAGGTATTCTAGAATCTTATCCTGACGCAAAACTGGAGGTAGTGTTTTATGGAAAATCATTAAATATGGTGGAGACGGAAAAATCTTCTGTGTCCATGGATGTAGAAAAATTTGCTGGCTCAAAAAATGTAACCTTTGCAGTCTGTGAGCAAGCTATGAAAGTGCATAAAGTAGCTCGTGATATGTTATTGCCTGGTGTTACTACTGTGCCTGATGCTATTTATGAATTAATTAGTAAACAAGCTGACGGTTATGGTTACATTAAAATCGTAGATTAAATTTATCATAAGAATTGGCGCACCCTGCTTATGAGTTGATTGCCGGTCTACCATCAGAATTTATTTTTAGAATACCTTTCACCTTCGCCACTACCCATTGGTTGCGTATTTTTTGTTACAAGCAACCAAAGTGAAGACAACGCTGCATGGTTTATTAAATCCTGTTAAGTAATTCTGATTTACCCATATTTATTTGGTCTTCTATGACAAGTATCCGGATATGTGCTGCAATGAAGAAAGCATTGAAAGTTAACACAAAAAAATATACCAGTTTCAAATTCAATAACTGTCCGTCAGAGAATGTCGGATAGAGTCAAAAGACCAATTAGGGATCTTTCTGTTTTCAGCTTTTCGACGATTGTCCTTCATCTTCTCTATCTTTGCAGCCCTAAATTATGCCATACAACGAGTACAAATCCCTCAATCTGCCTGATATCGATCGCGAAGTCAGGTCCTTTTGGGAAAATAACGACATATTTAATAAAAGCATTGCAGAGCGTGCTGATGGCCAACCTTTTGTATTCTACGAAGGGCCACCCTCTGCCAATGGCTTGCCCGGTATCCATCATGTGATGGCGCGCGCGATCAAAGACCTTTTCTGCCGCTACCATACGATGAAAGGCGAGCGGGTAGAGCGTAAAGGTGGATGGGATACTCATGGCCTGCCGATCGAACTCAGTGTAGAAAAGGAGCTCGGCATTACCAAAGAAGACATCGGCAAAAAAATATCAATCGACGATTATAACCACGCTTGTCGCAAGACGGTACTGCGCTATAAAGATCAGTGGGACGAACTCACGCGTCGTATCGGCTATTGGGTCGACCTGGAGCATCCATACATCACGTACGAAAATGATTATATCGAGTCAGTCTGGAATCTGCTGCAGATTTTATACAAAAAAGGTCTGTTGTACAAAGGATATACGATACAACCTTTCTCGCCTGCTGCGGGCACTGGCTTGAGTTCGCATGAGCTCAATATGCCGGGCACTTACAAAGAGGTTAGTGATACTTCGATCGTCGCCTTGTTTGAGGTGATTCGGGATGATCGGTCGGCCTTTTTATTTGATAAAGAGACCGAAGATGTACGCATAGCTGCCTGGACGACTACGCCGTGGACCCTTCCCTCCAATACTGCCTTGACCGTCGGAAAAAATATTGATTATGTCAAGATCAAGACCAATAATCCTTATACTGATATGCCGATGTCTATCGTGATAGCTTCCGTATTGGCACCTAATTGGGTTGGAGGAAAAACCAAAGCGCCCATTTTGGAGCAATCAGCATCATTCAAAGGATCCGGATTGGCTGATATTCGATATCATCAATTATTTCCCTATGGCATACCAACAGACGGTGATGCATTTAAGGTACTGATCGGAGATTTTGTGACCACAGAGGATGGTACAGGCGTAGTCCATACGGCTCCTTCCTTTGGGGCGGATGATATGCGCGTAGCCAGAGCCAATGGGATAGGTTCTCTTACCCTGGTGGATAAACAAGGTAAGTTTACGGATAAGGTAGGAGAATTCGCTGGTCGGTATGTCAAAGATTACACGGATGATCCAAACTATCAAAATGTAGATATAGACATCGCCGTAAAACTCAAACAAGAGAATAAAGCGCTGAATGTGCAGAAATATGTACATACTTATCCTCACTGCTGGCGCACCGACAAACCAGTCTTGTATTACCCGCTCGATAGCTGGTTTATCAAATCTACTGCAGCCAAAGACAGGATGGTCGCATTAAATAAGACCATCAACTGGAAGCCTGAGAGTACCGGCACCGGTCGATTTGGCAATTGGTTGGAGAACCTCCAGGACTGGAATCTTTCCCGATCAAGGTATTGGGGTATTGGCTTGCCCATCTGGAGATCCGAAGATCAGTCTGAAGAGATCTGCATAGGATCTATAGTAGAATTACAACAGGAGATTGATAAAGCCAATGTAGCCCTGGACTTACATCAAACCGTACCGACCGATCTGCACCGTCCCTATATCGACGAGATCACGCTGATATCCGCTACCGGTCAACCTATGAAGCGGGAACTTGACCTGATCGATGTATGGTTTGACTCGGGCTCCATGCCTTATGCTCAGTGGCATTATCCTTTCGAAAACCAGGAGAAGTTTAAAGCCAACTTTCCTGCGGATTATATTGCTGAAGGAGTAGATCAGACCCGTGGGTGGTTTTTTACCCTGCATGCGATCGCGACCATGTGCTTTGATTCAGTAGCTTTTAAAAATGTAGTGAGCAATGGTCTCGTGCTTGATAAAAACGGCCAGAAGATGTCTAAACGACTCGGCAATGCGGTGGACCCATTTGAGACACTGGACAAACATGGTGCTGATGCGACTCGCTGGTATATGATCGCCAATGCCAATCCCTGGGAAAATCTCAAATTCGATATAGAGGGATTGGAAGAATCCAAGCGCAAGTTTTTTGGAACCCTATACAATACCTATTCATTCTTTTCCCTGTATGCCAATGTAGATAGTTTTTATCATCAGGAGCCTTCGATTGCTTTACATGAAAGACCGGAAATCGATCAATGGATACTCTCCACTCTGCATACCCTGATCGCCGGTGTGGACAAAGCTTATGCCGAATACGAGCCTACCGTGGCCGCACGTTTGATAGAAACC
>OBID01000360.1_pt1 | contig 19573 bp, 16 predicted proteins | sample 1519781 | NCBI WGS metagenome assembly OBID01 (sample SAMEA3991478, study PRJEB22521) | metagenome | biome: anthropogenic terrestrial biome; feature: sewage plant; material: sludge | place: Sweden | collected 2012-09-26 | reverse complement strand
AAGAGGGCTGTACCAAAGTCCGTTATACACAAGGTCAGCCCATTTTTGCTCAACGCCCAATTTATAGTGGAGCACATCACGTTCAAGACAGAGATCCTCAAGAGCCTTGTGCGCCGTGATAAGTGCGAGCGCGCCAGGAACTTCGTAAATCTCGCGTGACTTGACGCCGATGAGGCGATTTTCAATCATGTCGATGCGGCCGAAACCATGTCGTCCCGCGATATGGTTCATCTCGAGAATAATGTCATGGAAACTCATCTCTTGGCCATTGAGCGCAACAGGGATGCCTCCCTTAAAAGTGAGGATGGCGTATTCCGCTTCTGTTGCCGCATCAGTGCGCGCATCATTAGTCAACGTATATATATCGGCTGGTGGCTCCTCCCAAGGGTCTTCAAGAATGCCACACTCAATGGCACGACCCCACAAATTATCATCGATTGAGTAGGGGCTTGCCTTCGTCGTAGGCACAGGAATTCCGCGCTCGGTCGCCCATTCCATTTCTTGATCACGCGTGTACAAATCCCACTCACGAACAGGAGCAAGAATCTTCAAATCAGGGTCAAGCGCCGTAATACCTACTTCAAAGCGCACTTGGTCGTTTCCTTTACCCGTACAACCATGCGCAATGTAGGTAGCGCCGTACTCATGCGCCTTCTCAACAAGATGCTTAACGATAAGCGGACGAGAAAGGGCTGATACCAAGGGATACTTGTTTTCATACATCGAGTTGGCCTTAAGGGCTTTTGCGAGATATTCCTCAACATACTCCTCGCGCAAATCAAGAGCGAGAGAGTCGATGGCCCCTATGCCGAGCGCCTTGTCGCGTACGAACTCAAGGCTCTGACGCTCCTGACCAACGTCTGCGACAATCGCGACAACGTCGAGGTTGTAGTTCTCCTGAATCCACTTAATTGCTACCGAGGTATCAAGACCACCTGAGTATGCAAGAATACACTTTTCTTTTGCCATGCTTACATCCCTTTCAGTTCCCATTGCTCGTCTTTATTCGGTCACTCCACGAAAAGCTGCGAGTTTGTAGTGAAGTTCTTCTGCCAGTTTATTGCTCGACGCAATGACCATAATGGTGTCATCCCCAGAAACGCTTCCCAAAATTCCCTCAAGATCCGCGTCGTCAAGCGCGGCGGCAACACCCGGAGCCGTGCCTGCCTGAGCTTTGATGATGACCATGTTGTTGACATAATTCAGGTCAACGACAAGGTCGCGCATCATACGCTGCAAGTGCAAATCTTCGGGGAGCACATAAATGCCCTCAGGAAGTTTACGTAGCCCAAGTTCAGAAATATCACGCGAGATGGTTGCCTGCGTGCACTTGTGGCCATCAGCGTTGAGCGCGTCCACCAAGTCTTTCTGAGTTTTAATGCGCTCGGTACGAATAATTGAGCGAATAAGCTCTTGGCGCATTGATCGTTTTTTCATGCTAATCCCTTTCATGTAGCAGCAGATACAATAAAGCCTGTTGTGCATGTAAGCGGTTCTCGGCTTGATCATAAATAATTGAACGGTTTGAATCGATAACGTCAGATGTCACTTCCTCGCCACGATGAGCAGGCAAACAGTGCATAAACACCGCGCGCGGTGAGGCCAACGCAAAACTCTCAGCATTCACTTGATAAGGTAGGAATGTTGCGAGACGCTCATCATGCTCATCTTCCTGCCCCATAGATGTGAAAGTATCCGTCATCACAATGTCGGCATCATGCAAGGCGCTTTTACTGTCCTCGGTAATGTGAACATGCGCACCCGTTTCACGAGCAATCTCTTTTGCTTGATGAACTATCGCCGCATCAGGCAAGTGAGTGCGAGGCGTAGCAATGAAAACATCCATACCAACAAGCGCGCACGCGAGCAAATACGTATGTGCCATATTGTTTGCGCCATCGCCCGTGTAGACGAACTTTAAGCCTTCAAATGAGCCAAACTTCTCTTTGATAGTGAGCAAGTCTGCCAAACCCTGACAGGGATGATGTCCGTCGGTGAGCGCGTTAACAACAGGTACACTCGCGAAGTGGGCGACCTCTTCAATAAAGGAATCCTCAAAGGTGCGAAGCACAATCGCGTCACAAAAGCGCTCGAGTACTTGCGCCGTATCATTGATAGGCTCTTCACGAGAAAAAGCGCCGTCGGTTCCCATCATCACAACAGGATGAGCGCCAAGACGGCTACAACCCACTTCAAAACTGACGCGCGTACGCAGTGATGGCTTCTGCATAATGATGGCTATCGCTTTACCCTTAAGAGGAGCCTCATCAATACATTTTTGAGGGTCGGCTTTAAAAGAAGCCGCAACTTCAAGAATTTCAGCAACCTCTTGAGGGGTAATATCGGCAAGCGACAAAACATCTCTGCCAAACAGTGAACTTGGCATCTAATTCTCCTTATCTTTTTCTTCAATTATCGCATAAAGCGCTTTGGCTAAGGCGTCTATATGCGATTTTTCGCATATCAAGGGCGGCAATATGCGAATATTTTCTTTACCAATTGCATTAACAAGAAAACCTTGTTCAAGCAAAGCCGAAGCGACCTCTTGGGCGCTATGCGCTAAAAGACTAAACCCAATCATGAGTCCGCGTCCCCGCACATTAGTGACACCAGGAATTGCCGCAAGCTTTTCAAACGCATAGGCGCTGATTTCATCGATATGGCCCGAATCGGCAAGAAGGGCTAGTTCACGCACCACGGAGCGACCTACCGTACACGCGAGGACATTGCCGCCAAAAGTGGTGCCGTGATCACCAGGAAGAAACTCATCTGCTACGTTCGTTTTTGCAATCGTTGCCGCGAGAGGAAAGCCATTCCCAATCCCCTTTGCGAGAGAAATAATGTCCGGCTTTATGCCATAGTGCTGGTAGGCATACGGCTTTCCTGTGCGGAACATTCCGCTCTGCACTTCATCTACAATCAGCAATATGTTGCGCTGCTTACACAGCTCCTGTGCCCGAGCGACAAACTCTTGCGTTGCTGGCCAAACGCCACTCTCTCCCTGTATTACCTCCATCATGCAAGCAAGAGCATTCTCACCAAGAGCCTCTTCAAGCGCATCGATATTGTTGTACTCCACCGAAATAAATCCAGGAGTGACAGGCGCAAAGGGCAAGGAATACTTTTCTTGACCTGTTGCCGCAACAGTCGCAAGCGTGCGGCCGTGAAACGACCCTTTCATAGTGACAATTTCATTTGCCTGTGGCTTGTGCGCGTGCCCCCACTTGCGCGCAAGTTTAATGGCGCACTCATTTGCTTCAGCGCCCGAATTACTGAAAAAGACTTTACCCTCGTCTTCAAAAAGCGCGACCAAATCGTGCGCAAGCTCCCCTCGATTACGCACATGATAGATGTTTGACACGTGCATCAACTCTTGAGCTTGACGAGCAAGAGCATCAACGATCACGGGGTGACTATGCCCGAGCCCCACCGTGCCAATGCCAGCGAGAAAGTCAAAGTACACCTTGCCATCGGTCGCTGTCAGTTTCATGCCTTCGCCGCTCACAAACGCAAGATCATTGCGTGCAAAAGTATGCATCACATACTGGTTATCGAGTGCTTCAATATCGTCAAGCGTATGAGCTGTTGTCTTTGCCAACGCATCAATATAAGGGGACTGAGCCATATTAATCATCAACCTCATAAGAAATCATCGTGCCAATACCTGCCGTCGTATACATCTCCAAAATTACCGAATGGGCAATTGTCCCATTCAGGATAAAAGTTCGTCGCACGCCGCCTCTCACGGCCTCTACGCACGCTTTTATCTTGGGGAGCATGCCACCAGCCGCTGCGTCATTTTCCAAAGCGAACGCTTCCGCCACATCAGGAGTCATAACGTGGATAAACGAATCAGGATTTTTAACGTCACCGTATATTCCGTTAACATCGGTGAGAAAAATACATTTGTCAGCATGGAGTGCCTCGGCCAATTTTCCTGCTACTAAATCGGCATTAATATTGAGGGAGGCACCATCAATACCTATACCCGAGGTAGCGATAACCGGAATAAAATCATCGTCAATGAGTTGTTTTACAACCGTTGTATCGATTGAAATTACTTCACCCGCGCGCCCCAGCTCTTCGCTGATGGGCTTACCCTTAACAAGACCACCGTCCTCGCCAGAAATTCCAACAGCATACGTTCCGTGCATATTAATTGCGTTGACGATTTCTTTATTCACCTTGCCTACCAGCACCATTTTGACAATATCCATGACTTCTGGCGTTGTGACACGGTGTCCATCGATAAACGAGACGGGATAACCGAGGAGCTCTTGGAAGTGAGTGATCTCTGGGCCACCACCATGCACGACAACAGGGTGCACGCCCGCAAGTTTCATAAGCACAATGTCGCTCGCGACTTGCTTGCACAGCGCAGGATCGGTCATCGCCGCTCCTCCGTATTTAACCACAACAATCGAACCCCAAGCAGACTTAATCCAGGGCAACGCCTCGGTCAGGGTTTGCGCCTTTAAAAAAAGTTCGGGCGTAAGCGGTTCAGTATTCATGTGTTAGCTCCTATACTCCCCATTAATGCGTACATAGTCGTACGTTAAATCACACGTCATGATGTGTGCGCTACCTTCATGTGGCTGAGCAGTAAATGCGCTTTTAAAATCAATGTCTGGAGTCTGAGTTCGACCAAGATCCACGTGAATTGACACGCGTGGCTGCTTCAGGGCAACAAGCGCTACGTCCTCATCAAAGCAAACCGCACATCCGTTTTTACATACCAGAATGCCCGCAAAAGTAACACTTAATCTATTCTGGTCAAATGCGACCCCGCTTCTACCAGCAGCCCCCGCGACTCTGCCCCAATTCGCGTCATTGCCGAAGAGAGCAGTTTTCACCAGTGGCGACTCGGCTATAGTGCGCGCAACCTTTTTTGCATCGGCGCTCGTTTGTGCTCCCGTGACCACCACGTCGATCATCTTTGTCGCACCTTCTCCATCGGATGCAATCTCTTCCGCAAGATGCTTGCATACCTCGAAACAGGCCTCTTCGGCTTGAACGAATCCCGTGCTCATAGGAGTTTCAAGCGCAACACCGCCCGCGGCCCCGCTTGCCATAAGCACGAGGGTATCATTGGTTGAAGTATCCCCATCAACGGTCACCGCATTGAACGTGTTACGTACGCTCTTGCGCAATAGGGCATCACAAGCAGACGGAGTAAGGGGGGCATCAGTAAGAATAACGCCAATCATCGTTGCCATATTGGGTGCAATCATGCCGCTACCCTTAGCGATTCCCATCATCGTATAGGTAATTCCATCATTTTCAAAAGTTGTTGAATAGCACTTCATTTTCGTATCAGTGGTCATGATTGCTTGGGCCACCAATTCAAGATTTTCAGCTGAAGGCTCAAGTTTCGACGCTAACTCAGGCAAGGCATTCTCAATCTTCTCAAGCGGAAGCGAGACGCCAATGACGCCCGTAGAAGCGCATAGCACCTCGCCCTCTTGGCAGTCCACCTCGCGGGCAACGGCCTCGCACATTGCCCTTGCGTCATAGATACCCTGTTTTCCCGTGCAAGCATTTGCATTACCAGCATTGATGATGAGTGCCTGCGCATACCCATCGCTCACATGCTCGCGCGACACCATAACAGGCGCTGCTACTACCTGACTCGTGGTAAATACCGCCGCAGTAGGTACGGGCCTCTCAGTCACAATGAGGGCGAGGTCAAGCTTTTGTTTTTTTAAGCCTGCATGAAGAGCGCTAAATTTAAATCCCTTGACGGGACGACAAAGTGTCATCTATACCACTTTTCCTATTGAGTGAAGTCCTTCAGAGTCCTCGAAACCAAACATAATATTTGCGTTTTGCAGCGCTTGTCCTGCAGCGCCTTTTACAAGATTGTCTATCACAGAGGCAACATAAAGAACACGCGTATGCTCGTCATAGTGCCAACCAATGCGTACCTGATTGGAGCCAACAACATCAGCTACGCTGGGCATAATATCCCTCGGAAGTACGCGCACAAAGTTCTCGTTGAGGTAAGCGTTTTCCATAATGCTCTGTACCTCATCGTTACTTACCGTTTCGGAAAGTTGCATAAAGCAATTCGCCAAAATACCGCGTTTAAACGACGCGATCTGCGGAACGAACGCAACACTCACGGGAATATTATTATTGACGCGTGTAAGCGTTTGCTCAATCTCGGGAGTGTGTTGATGGACGAGCGGCTTATAGGGAAAGACCGTTTCATCACTAAGAGAATAATGATGACTTTCGCAGGCCTTTCTGCCCGCGCCCGAATAGCCTGAAACGGCACTTACCGTGAGCGGCAGATTGGGCTTTACTATCCCCGAACGAAGAGCAGGCGCGCATGCGAGAGAAACAGCTGTTGGGTAACAACCAGGATTCGCGACAAAGGTTGCTTGAGAAATCTCTGCACGATTAAGTTCACTTAAACCATATACGGCTGCATCGAGGAGTTCGGGATGACTATGGATTACTCCATAGAAGGTGTAATACAGATCGGGATTTTTGAGTCGGTAGTCGGCTGATAAATCAATAACGCGTACGCCGCGCGCAAGCAGTAAAGCGGCAATCTCGAGAGCTGTTGTGTGCGGTACCGCAAGAAACACAAGATCAAGCTCTCGTTCAAGAAATTCATCAAGTGAAATGAGGAATCTGTTGGCGAGCACCCCTTTAAGCTGTGGGTAATACGAGCCAAGGGTGCGGCCGACACCGCTCGTCGAAGCGAGAGCCTCAAGCGAAATCTCACCGTGCCCTTCAACAAGAGCTGCCAGCTCAATGCCGGCATATCCCGTAGCGCCTATGATTCCTGCGCGCACCGTGGCAGGATATGGAGTTTGCGTATTCATAGTGCCTCCTATACGACACTATTATACACAATTATAGATATTTATCAACTTTTATTCATTATTATTTTATTTATAACATATTATATTTAAAATTATGAATATCATAACAATTTCTGAGCATCGTTACATCCTCATGCACCACGCTATGGAGCGGCGAGAACAGCAAGAACTACTCCCTCCAAAAAATCTCACCCACCAAAAAGGCACCTTATGAGTTTCACAAGGTGCCTTTAGTGTGATGTTCAAAACGAAACGCCATCGAGTTGTTAACCCCTCAGGACTGCTCCCGTTTCTTTCTGAAGGCGCTCAAGCAATTTCTCATGAGCAACCTCGACCTCTTCAGCCGAAAGCGTATGATCTTCGCTGCGATACGCGAGTTTATAGGCCAAAGATTTTTTGCCTGCTTCAATACCTTTCCCGCGATAGACATCAAAGAGACGTACTTCCGCGAGGGGCGTCTTCTTGCCGAGTGAGATCAAACGCTGTTCAATCGATTGAGCGCTCACCTCATCATCAACAACCAACGCAATATCAAGCTCAAGCGCAGGATAACGAGGTGGAACCACAAACTCACGAGCAGGCTTTGATGCTTTAATGAAGGGCGACACGTCAAACTCAAAAGCAACAACCGGAGCGTCAACCTCGAACGCTTGCGCGACGAGAGGATGAATCTCGCCAATCCAACCGACGACATTTTTGCCCATCAAGATGTTGGCACTTCTACCCGGCTGAAGCCATGGGTGCTCCCCTACTTCAAAGCGTAAACGGTCGATGCACAACGCGTGCGCAATGTTTTCTACAATTCCCTTTGCATCGAAAAAGTCGAGCGTCACGGCTGGATCGTTCCAGCCAGGCTCGTTCCAGGACCCGCTCAACACACCCACCGCGCGCTCTGTCTCTTTAGGAGTTTTGCGCCCCTGAGCAGTTTTAAAGGTTGTTCCCATCTCATAGAGCGCAACGTTGTGGACACCCTTGTTAATGTTTGTTGCTACAACATTGAGCAGCCCCGCAATAAGCGTTGGCCGAAGTACGGATTGCTCAGATGACATAGGATTATGCAGTTCGACGAGCAGTTCTTCTTCTTTGAGTTCGAAACGCAATTTTTCAAGATCGCGGGGATCACTAAACGGGTAAGTCATCGTCTCATTGAGCCCACAAGCGCGCATCGTTTGGCCGATGCGAGAGTGAATATGCTGGTCGCGCGTGAGACCACCTATACGTTCACGTCCGCCAGGGAGCGTTGGCTGTATGCGCTCCATGCCATAGATGCGCAACACTTCTTCAATGAGATCAACTTCACGCACGACATCAGGTCTAAAGGTGGGAACAACAACGTCAAGCACGTCACCTGAGGCCGTCACGCCAAAACCAAGACGGCCCAAGATCGCCGCCGCCTCATCAAGCTCAATCGTTTGGCCGATAAGCGCGTTCAGGCGCTCAGCTCGTAAAGTTAACTTCAGAGGCTCAACAGGAGTTGGATACTCATCAATGACTCCGCTAACAACGGTACCTCCAGCGATTTCAGCCATCATCGTCGCTGCCTTATCGAGCGCGGCTACGCACCCCGATGGGTCGACACCACGCTCAAAACGAAGTGACGACTCAGAAATGAGAGCAAGTGAGCGTGAAGTGCGAGAAGTGATGGCAGGATCAAAAACAGCAGATTCGAGAAAAATGTCGACGGTGTCATCACGCACTTCGCTTTCGAGACCGCCCATAACTCCCGCGAGGCACGAGGCCCCCTCGCCATCAGCAATAACAACATTGTTCGCGGTTAGGGAACGCTCAATCTCGTCTAAAGTGGTGAGTTTTTCTCCCTCGGCTGCCATGCGCACCACCACATGGGCCTTCCCGTCTGAGCCTTTGGCTAAACGCTGAAGATCAAACGCGTGAAGCGGTTGACCAAGTTCGAACAAAATATAGTTGGTGATATCAACAACATTATTAATTGAACGCGCTCCCATGGCTTCAACGCGCTGAGCGAGCCACTCGGGAGACGGAGCAATCTTCACTCCGCGGATAACGCGCGCGCTATAGCGCGGACACGCCTCGACATTTTCAATCGTCACCGTTGCATAATCATGAATGCTTTCCTCGGTCTCTTGAGGATGAGGCATATCAATCTCGCGAGGCTCAACGTCAAGAACTGCGCCAAATTCACGCGCAATGCCCTTCATTGAAAGACAATCAGGACGATTTGGCGTTATTTCTAAATCGAGGATTGTATCGCTAGCGCCATACCACTCGCTAAAGGGCACGCCAACAGGCGCATCTTCAGGCAAAATAAGCAGGCCACTATTGCCAGCACCAATGCCCAGCTCTTTTGCTGAGCAATTCATGCCCATCGACACAACGCCACGCAGTTTTGATTTTTTGATAACAAAATCACCGGGAAGCACGGCTCCAACCGTCGCAACGGGAACTTTGTCTCCAGCCTCAAAGTTGGTCGCTCCACAGACTATCTGAAGCGGCTCCTCTCCACCTACGTCGACTTGACATACATGAAGCTTATCAGCATCAGGATGCTGCTCTTTTGTCAATATTTTTCCGATGATAACACCCGGCAGTTGAGCACCCGTTTTTTCGGTACCCTCAACTCCCGTTCCGGTCATATCAAGCAATGACAAAAAGTCCTCAAAAGGCAGAGCATCAATTTTCTCTGCAGGGATTAGCTCTTTTAGCCATTTAACTGAAACACGCATGAGAAATCCTTTCAATAAGCAAGCAAAGGCCAGAGATTAGAACTGAGTAAGAAAACGCATATCGCCTTCGATAAGCATACGAAGATCGGGAATGTTATGCTTTAGGCACGCGATGCGCTCGACTCCCAAACCAAAGGCAAAACCTGAATATTTCTCAGCGTCAATCCCCGAGAATCCAAAGACATTAGGGTCAACCATGCCGCATCCCAAGATTTCAATCCAGCCAGTATTTCCGCAGAACCTGCAACCCTTGCCGCCACAAATGCCGCATGAAACGTCTACTTCTGCGCTTGGCTCAGTGAAAGGGAAAAAGTGCGGACGAAAACGCGTTTTGCGGTCAGGGCCAAACATTTCTTTGACAAAATGATCAAGCGTTCCCTTGAGGTCAGCAAACGTAATGCCTTCATCAACGACGAGTCCTTCAACTTGCGTAAACTGCGGCAAGTGGCTCGGGTCGGCGATATCACGTCGATACACCTTACCCGGGCAGAGTACATAGATGGGAGGCTCAGAATGCTCCATGATACGCACCTGCATAGGACTGGTTTGTGTGCGCATCAACACGTCGCTTGGCTCAGGACTATCGTTCTCTTCGCCTGAAAGATCGCGCACATAAAAGGTGTCGCTGGCGCTACGAGCAGGATGCTGTGGCTCATGATTCAGCGCTGTAAAGTTGTAATATTCAAGCTCAACCTCGGGGCCCTGCGCCACGTTGTAGCCAATTCCTGCAAAGATTTCAATAATTTCGTCGGTAATACTATTAATGAGATGCTGACTGCCCAAGGGACGCTTGCGCCCAGGGAGCGTGATATCGAGTTTTTCGGAAGAAATCCGCTCGCTCAGTTCGTGTGATTTTAGGTCACCCATGCGGCTCTCAAGGGCCGCCTCAAGCGCTTGGCGAACTTCATTCGAAATCTTACCTACAACTGGACGCTCCTCTTTCGAAAGAGAACCAAGTCCCCTTAAGATTTGCGTCAATGAGCCCTTTTTGCCCAAGAACGCAACGCGCGCCTCATCTAATATCTTGGTTGTCTGTGCCTGCTCAATTGCTTCTAAACCCTGCTTTTTGAGTTCTTCGAGCTGCTCTAAAATGCTCATCTTCGACCTTTCATAGCGCAATAAAAAAAGAACCTTATTCCTTGTCCGTCAGAAAAATTTCTGAGGACGAGAAGCAAGATTCCCGCGGTACCACCTCAGTTAGCAGCTCTCACTGCTCACTTAAGTATTCAATTAGGTATGCTCCGGAGGTGAACAGCAACGCGAGCCCTGTAAGTCCTTTTCAGCCAAGAAGACTTTTCTCTACCCATAGCCTTGGTGCGCGCTTCTTCTCCATCAACGCAAGTATGCTTAGTTTAACCCTTTGCAAAACCTCATGCAAGCACACTGTGTACCGCACGGTCCCACCCAGCCAGCAACCGCTCTCGTTGTGAGCGCGTGAATGTTGGCTCAAAGCAATCAACGTGGGCACAACATGCCCGTACATCATCGAGGTTTTCCCAAAAACCAACAGACAGGCCAGCAATAAAGGCAGCGCCAAGGGCTGTTGACTCTGTATTACACGGACGTATGACACGCTCGCCAAGAATGTCTGATTGAAACTGCATGCAAAAATTATTGCGGCTGACCCCACCATCGACACGCATTGTCTTCAGCTCGGTGCCTGCGTCAAGCTGCATAGCACGAAGAACGTCGTACGTTTGATACGCGAGTGACTCGAGAGTTGCGCGCACTACGTGAGCGCGCGTAACCCCTTGCGTCAGCCCCACTATAGCTCCTCGCGCGTCAGTGTCCCAATAGGGAGCGCCTAGCCCGTTGAAAGCCGGCACAACGTAACAGTTTTGTGTGTCATTCACCGAACGAGCCAACGCTTCGGTTTCATCAACACTGCGAATAAGTTCAAGCCCATCTTTGAGCCAATCAATAGCTGAACCCGCGTTAAAAATGCTCCCTTCAAGCGCATAAGTAACATGCTTGCTATCAGCATAAGCAATTGTCGAAAGCAAACCATGAGACGAACGCACCGGGCTTCCGCCGGTATTCATAAGCAAGAAACAGCCTGTTCCATAGGTGTTTTTCACATCACCCGGCTCAAAGCAGCACTGCCCAAAAAGGGCTGCTTGCTGATCGCCTGCCACTCCCATAATCGGAACGCCATGTCCAAGCATTTGGTTGTCAGTGTGACCAAAATACCCGCACGAAGGCTTAACCTCAGGAAGCATAGAACGCGGAATATCAAAGAGCCTCAGCAGGTCATTGTCCCACTCGCATGTGTGTATGTTGTAGAGCAGGGTGCGTGATGCGTTTGTCATATCTGTCGCGTGCACAGCACCACCCGTTAAATTCCACAGAAGCCAAGTATCAACGGTGCCAAAAAGCAGATCTCCCGCTTCGGCACGCGCCCGCGCTCCGGGAATCTCCCGCAAAATCCACGCAATTTTGCTCGCGCTAAAATAGGAATCGAGGATAAGCCCCGTCTTTTCCTGGATAACGTTCGGCTCAATCTTATGAGCGATTTCGTCAATAATTGAGGCACCGCGACGACATTGCCAAACAAGCGCATCATAAACCGGCTTGCCCGTATGCCTATCCCACACGATTGTTGTTTCACGCTGATTAGTAATGCCGATAGCCGCTATATCGCTGATTTGCACCTGCGCTTGCGTGAGTGCTTTAGTAAATACGCTGAGTTGGCTCGCCCAGATTTCCGTTGCGTCTTGCTGCACCCACCCGGGATGCGGAAAAGAGCGTTCGATTTCTTGCTGAGCTATGCTCACAATTTGAGCATCCTCATCAAAAAGCAGACAGCGCGATGAGGTCGTGCCCTGATCAAGTGCGGCAATGTAGCGTGGATTACTCATGGATACGCGATTCCATCCAACTCAAAATATCTTCATCAATTTGATCTTTATTGAGCTCGTTAACAACTTCATGGCGAGCGTCAGGATACAGTTTAACTGTCACATCCTTCACTCCGCCAGCGTGATATTTTTTACTAAGTACCGGAAGTGCTCGTCCCCAATCACCGAGCGGATCCTCTCCTCCACCAACGAGCAAGAGCGGCAAATCTGATGGCACTTTACTGAAAGTTTGGGATTGACTCACTCTAATAATATTGAGAAGCATATGGGTAAATCCGTTGAGGGTAAAAATGAAGCCATTATCTTTTTGTCGCATATATTCATCAACGACGGCGGTATCGCGCGTAAGCCAATCAAGTTGAGTGCGAGGATTTGAAATATGACTATTGAACTTTCCAAAGATTAATTTTTGTACTAACTTTGAGCGGTACCGCTGCCCCTTAAAGAGTGACATCATGTCGACGAGCGCGCGGCCCATGCTCACTTTAAAGCGGCTCATTTCCCCTGCACCGCTCAAAATGACGCCATCGAGATTGTCGCCATGCTCAGTAATATACTCTCGAACAAGAAAAGAACCCATCGAGTGTCCCATGACAAAAAGCGGAACTTGCGGGTACATAGCTCGCACGAGATTGACGAGCTTATGAAAGTCGGCATTTTGAATGTTGTCATATTTCACACGTCCAAAATAGCCCAATTCGTCAGCGCCACGCGCAGTCTTGCCATGCCCCAGGTGATCTTTACCCGCAACTAATACCCCACGAGCTGCCATATAATTCGCAAACTCATCGTAACGCGTCATGCCTTCCGACATTCCGTGAGAAATGACCAGCAAAAGTTTCGGCGTCATCTCTTCCGGCTCCCACATATAACCAGCGACGTCAACGCCACTCACGACCGACGCATATGTAAAATGTTTCTGCTGAACCATAATTACCTCGCAAATTTGAAGTATCACTTGGTTTATATTATAGGTGACCTACCTACAGACTCCATACGCAAAGAAAAACCCGGCTCCAAGGAGCCGGGTTAAACTTACGATATAAAGTTAACACTTAAGCAAGAGCAGCTTTTGAAGCCTCAACCAACTTAGTGAATGATGCTGGATCATTGATAGCCATATCGCTCAAGATCTTACGGTCAAGAGTAATTTCTGCCTTCTTGAGTCCGTTCATGAACTGTGAGTAAGACATGTCATTAAGACGGCATGCAGCATTGATACGAGTAATCCAAAGACGACGAATCTCGCGCTTCTTATTACGACGGTCACGATATGCATACTGCATTGAATGCTGGACTTGCTCTTTCGCGGCACGATAAGTACGGCTCTTTGCTCCGTAATAACCCTTAGCGCGGGTCAACATAGTGCGGCGTTTTTTATGTGCGGTGACCGCTCTTTTTACACGTGGCATAGTAGTATCTCCTTGTTAATCAAGCGGTTCGCTTACGCGCGACCGAGTTTCTTGTTTACCATCCTGGTATCAGCTACTGATACCTCTCCGTCATGACGGAAATTACGCTTACGCTTAGGCGATTTCTTGGTAAGAATATGGCTCTTGAAAGCCTTGCCGCGCATCAATTTTCCGGTGCCGGTTACACGAAAGCGCTTTGCCGCACCCTTGTGCGTCTTCATCTTTGGCATGAGTTTCTCCTTTATTCTTTGAAACGATAAAGCCTTATTTTTTCAGAGGCGAAATCAACATATGCATATTGCGACCCTCGAGTTTTGGCTGATTTTCAATAATCGCCAGTCCCTCAAGCTCTTCTGCAAGTTGTTCCAATATGTTAAGTCCCATTTCCGGACGAGCCATCTCACGACCGCGGAACATAATGGTTACTTTAACCTTTGCTCCACCCTCGAGGAAACGCAATATATGTTTCTTCTTGGTTTCGTAATCATGCTTGTCAACCTTAGGACGAAACTTCATTTCTTTAATATCGACCTTGACTTGGTTTTTACGCGCCTGCTTATCTTTCATAGCCTGCTCATACTTAAACTTACCAAAGTCCATAATTTTACATACGACTGGTTCAGCGTTCGAAGCAATCTCTACGAGGTCATAGCCCTGCTCATCGGCAATACGCTGTGCATCTTGAACTGCAAAAATGCCCATCTGCTCACCTTCATTGCTAATAAGGCGGCACTTGCTCGCACGGATCTCTTCGTTAATGCGATACTCGCTGCTTATGATTGTCACCTCCATGGTGCTCTTCTTGTGAACGCATGGCGCTCATTTCAGTCATAAAAAATTCCCGTGGCTAAAAATGAGCCGACGGGAACTGTAAGTAAAATCGCCCTGAAAAACGAGCGCTCTTTAGTTGTAAGTCGACCCACAAGCTTCTTTCAGCCGGAAGGTGGAGCCCGAAGACTCACTTGGGCGCTTTATGCGCAGTCATAGAGTATAACAGGGGAAACTGAATCTTGCAAGAGCTTATTAAGATCGAAAGGGCTCAGCAAAGAGCCCTTTCTCGTCAGTTGATACCTAATCCCCTTGAATACCAATATGTTGTCATTCTATCAGACTATTAGACGAGCGGCATCTCATTTTTTACTTTTTTTGCAAATTCTTCCACACTCATCGCGCCCAAATCACCCTCGGTACGATGACGAACGGCACAGACGCCCTCCTCAACTTCCTTCTTGCCCAAAACGAGCATGTAAGGAATCTTTTGGGCCGTGGCCTTTGCAATCTTTGCGTTCATACGCTCGTTGGTATCGTCAATTTCTACACGAACGCCAGCGTTCATCAATTCGTTTGCAACGCTGCGTGCATATTCAACCTGCTCATCGCTAATAGGAATGAGCATTGCCTGAATGGGAGCAAGCCATGTTGGGAACGCTCCTGCATAGTGCTCAATTAAGATGCCGAAGAAACGCTCCATTGAGCCCAAGATTGTACGATGAAGCATATAGGGGCGTTCAGTCGTGTTGTCAGCGGTGCGATACTCGAGATCAAAGCGCTCAGGCAAGAGTGCATCAAACTGAATGGTTGAACACTGCCATGTGCGTCCTAAAGCGTCTTTGAGTTTGATATCAATCTTAGGACCATAAAACGCGCCATCGCCCTCATTAACCTCGTAAGGGATTCCGCGCTTGTCGAGCGTATCGCGCAGCACGCCCGTCGTGAACTCCCACATCTCAGGCTCGCCCATTGACTTTTCGGGACGCGTAGACAACTCTGCGCTGTATTCGAAGCCGAAGACTCCCATAACGTAGTCAACCAAGTCGAGCATGCGATTTACTTCGTCGGGCACTTGATCGCCGCGGCAGAAGATATGCGCATCGTCCTGTGTGAATCCACGCGCACGCATGAGGCCATGCACAACGCCTGAGAGCTCGTGACGATAGACTGTTCCAAACTCGAAGAGGCGAATAGGCAGGTCGCGATAACTATGGATGTTTGCTCCATAAATCATCATATGACCAGGGCAGTTCATGGGCTTTACGCCATATTCATTAATACGCCCATCGCCTTCATCAACCTCAAAGAAATACATGTTGTCTTTGTAGTTTTTGTAGTGGCCAGACGTCTTCCAAACATCAGATTTATAGATGTGAGGTGTGATTGCTTCAACATAGCCACGTTTGTAGAGAATGTCGCGGAGCCAATCCTGCAAAAGACGCAGTACGCGCGCGCCCTTTGGGTGGTAGACTGGCAAGCCAGCACCGGCTTCCTCATGGAAGCTGAACAGATCGAGTTCTTTGCCGAGCTTGCGATGGTCACGCTTTTCAGCCTCTTCGAGACGTGTTACGTACTCGTCGAGGTCCTTCTGGCTAAACCATGCCGTTCCATAAATGCGTTGGAGCATAGGTCGATTAGAATCCCCGCGCCAGTAGGCACCTGCGATTTTCATCAGTTTAAACGCCTTAATAAATGAAGCATCAGGCACGTGGGGTCCACGGCAGAGGTCGGCGAAGGAGCCATTTGAGTAGGTTGAAATAGTCGCGTCCTCATCCAAGTCTTCGATGAGTTCCTGCTTATACGTTTGACCACAAAAATCGTTGAGAGCTTCATCGCGCGTCGTAACTTTGCGCGCAAATGACTTTGCCTCTTTTACCAACTCGTGCATCCGCGCTTCAATTTTCTCAAGATCTTCTGGAGTAAATGAATGCTCGGTTTCAAAGTCATAATAAAAGCCGTCCTCAATTGAAGGACCAATACCAAACTTGGTTCCTGGGTACAGATCGGCCACTGCTTCTGCCATCAAGTGCGCCGTTGAGTGACGAAGCAAATCGAGCGCTTCTTGACTCTTTGAGGTAATAATTTCCACCTTATCACCATCAGCCAACGCGACAGAGGTATCGACCAAGGCGCCATTGACTTTACCAGCAAGCGCAGCACTCGCAAGACGAGCGCCGATACTGGCTGCTAGGTCATAGACCGTTGCATTATCTTCAAGTTCTTTGAGTGACCCATCGGGCAATGATACGTTAATCATTTCGACCTATTCTCCCTGCTTCGTTTTGCAATAAGGGCAAACTTTCCATTCGCGCTTAATTGGACGCTTGCACAAGCGACAAGGCTCACGCAAGATTTTTAAACAACTCGGACACACTAAATAGTCTGTTTCAATGCCGCCATGGCAATGAGGGCAGGCTTTAATATCAAGCTCGGCTTCGAGTAGGGCTATGCTGAGTTCCTGCTCTTCAACATCGTCAGAATACTCTGAGGGTCGCATGATGGTATAAACAAATACAAAAATAATAATGACTGAAAAGGCAAGGATTCCTGTAAGCCCAAATCCGTAATCAGTCTGAGAAATTCCCCCGATTGCACCCAACACACCAACAGCCATGCCGACACCCGCCCAAAGCGTTGCGCGAGCACCACGACTAACAGCGTCCCGATAAAGCCAAAAAATTATGGCAACAGAAAGAAGCAAAAATAAAATACCTACAACAAGAGACGCAAACTGAAATGACGCGCTCTTTATTACTGGCCCAAGCAAATCCGACATATTGATTCCCCAGTCTTCTAATATATGTCTGTAATATACGATTTTAGCAGAACATAGAGACTTAAACTGCCCGTGATAAGCACAGGCTGATTTTGAGTTATTTCTACAATATCAGAGATAGTCGGTTCTTTCAGCAGTGCGAGTACCGGTTTTTTTGTGAAAGACTCGATTGTCTCAGCAAGCACATTGACATCAAGAGCACGAGGATGATCAATTTCGAGCGCAATAAAATCACGTGCAATGGGCGCCAAAGCCTCAATAATGCGCTCATAATCTTTGTCAGCAAAAACACCGAGGGCGACAACGGGCCGGCATTGCGCTAACTTCAAGTTTTCAGCCAAGAGACCCGCCGCTTGAGGATTGTGTCCCCCATCAAAGAGCAGGAGTGGCTCTTTGCGTATGACTTCAAAACGAGCCGGAAACGAGATACTTTGTAAAGCGCGAGCAATATCATCCCTGTGAAGCGGGCGGCCCAGAGCCGCCTCGACTGCGGTAAGAGCCGTAGCCGCATTTTCTGCTTGATAGGCAGGCCCACGCAACTCCAGATTTTCATATAAAGCATGCGGAGTTTTCACGGAAAACCGTGTCACCAAGAGCGTGTCTGGATTGGGCAGTGTTTCGTGAAGATAGATACGCGTCGTTCTCTCTTCGATGAGAGGGCTCGCTTCTTCGCCCCTACACACAATGCGCGGATGCGAACCCACTGCCTCGCAGCGTTGTAAAATGACGGGCAACGCCTCGCTGAGCCCCGCTCCAAGAACTGGGGTAGAGCCTGGCTTAATAATCATCGCCTTATCAGCCGCAATCTGTGGGATAGTATCACCGAGTATGTGTGTGTGATCAAGGCCGACGCCCGTTATGACCGCAACAGCAGGGCTCACCACACTTGTCGCATCCCAACGACCGCCTAACCCCACTTCCAAGACGCCAAAATCAAGCTGATGTTCAGCAAAAGCGACGAGAGCAAGCGCCGTCAGAAGCTCAAACTCCGTTATCTGCACACCAGAATATTCACCCGATGTTTCAACTCTTTCGCGCGCGTCACACACATGCCAAAAAAGACGAGCGAATTCTTCGGGAGCAATACGCTTGCCTTCAATCTCGATGCGCTCAGTATAGTCAATCAATTCGGGGCTCGTATAAAGCCCCGACTTCTGGCCCGAAGCGCGCAGCAAGGCATCGATGAGCCGCGTCGTTGAGGTTTTTCCATTCGTACCCGTCACTTGAATCGGTACAAAGGTGGTTTCAGGGTGCCCAAGTTCTGAAACCAGATGACCAATTCCCTCGAGTGAAGGGTGTATACCAAAGGCAAGCGCCCGCTTTAACTCAGCGAGCGCTTCCTGATAATCCATTTTTTTACGTGCGCCCTGAGACATTTAGGCATCCAACTCCGCGATTTGTTGCATAATTGCTTCAACCTCTCCGCGCAGTTTTTCGGCTTTTGCACGATCGCTTTCAACAATTTCCGGCGCTGCCTTCGCAAGGAAACCAGGATTGTTTAATTTCTTATCAAATTTCTCGAGATCCTTGCCGAGTTTTTCAGCCTGCTTTTTAAGCTTTTCTCGTTCGGCATCGAAATCTACGAAACCTTCAAGGGGAATATACATCGTAAGACCGGCGGCAACCGCGGCTACCGATTGAGCCGGCTTATCTTCGTTGGCTCCCACCCTGAACGTGGAGAGATTCGCAAGCTTTGCGATAAATTCAGCCTCCACCTCAAGAATATTTACGAGAGATAGCTCTTCTGCCGAAACAACCATTGCAAGCGTTTCTTTTGGACTGATGCCATAGCGAGCGCGCACTGAGCGAGCGGCAGATACCGTTGCCTTGACGCACTCAATAGAACGCTCAGCATCCTCGTTGATATATTCTCTGAGCACCTCCTCAGAAGGCCACTCCGCAATCATCAACGAAGCGGCTTTTTTGCCCTCGTCAACAGGCAAGTTTTGCCATATCTCTTCGGTGATAAACGGCATTATGGGATGAAGAAGACGCAGTGACTGGTCAAGCACATACATAAGCACACTTTGCGCACTTGCGCGCTCTTCTGCAGTCCCACCAAAGCGACCCTTTGAGAGCTCGATATACCAATTACAGAACTCATTCCAGAAGAAGTCGTAAAGGACGCGCGTCATCTCTCCAAATTCGTAATTATCAAAGTTCTTGTCAACATCCTGTGTTAAACGCGCAAGACGTGAGAGAATCCAGCGGTCAGCTACCG
>OBID01000359.1_pt1 | contig 19576 bp, 17 predicted proteins | sample 1519781 | NCBI WGS metagenome assembly OBID01 (sample SAMEA3991478, study PRJEB22521) | metagenome | biome: anthropogenic terrestrial biome; feature: sewage plant; material: sludge | place: Sweden | collected 2012-09-26 | reverse complement strand
TGTCTGACTTTACTGCCTCACGTAAATACGCATTAGCGATAGTCGAATATCCTGGTTGATTTATGCCGACAAACGCAATCACAATCCGCTCTTTTTGAAGTTCGATCATGATGACAACTCCTCGAGAGAGCGTACACTATAGAGCTGCGCATGATTAAGTTGGGTAACGCTCTCTCCAAAAAGCACCACGCCTTGTGTCGTAGCCAATGCGTGAGCTTGCTCAATAAGTTCTACAGTGAGATTTTCGCTCCCCGATTTGAGTCGAATCGCGTCAAAGCCCTTTTCAAGACAAAATGAAACTATGTCCAAGAAGTAGGCAGCGTTGTGTTTGCATACATCAAGAGAGGCAATAAGGGTAATCGAATAGCCTGCTTCCTGAGCAATAGTGTGTGCCTGAGTTATTCCCGCCGACATCGCTTCAAAGAGCCCCGGAATACCAGCAATGCGATCATGTACCTCCCGAGTAGCACCAAAAATGCTAATCTCAAAAATTCGTACGCCCATATCCATACTTCCCCGAGCATTATCAACTCGCGAAAGTGCGCCACCGTCAGTGTGCAGAGCAATGCGCTCGACACCAATAGTACGCGCTTGCTGTATAAGCTCGACAAGATTGGGATGAGCAAAGGGTTCATAGCCGTCGAACAGTATGCCCTCGCACAAACCATCTGCCAAACCTCCGGCACAGTTAACGTCAGCGACCGCATCTTCCACGTCTCGCGCAAAGGTTCGCCGGCCAGCGCAAAGCGCGCATAAACCAGTGCCACCAACAGGCTCATTCCCTAGTGATATTCGAGCAAAAGTCAGCATATTCCTCCCAATCCATATTAAGTTCTCATTTTAACACTGAGGAACACCCTTTGAGACAATCGATGCCCATCTAACTCAACCAATTAAGGTACACTAGCAACATGGAGCCATCAGAATTTTCTATCCCATTTCGGGAAGTCATGCCCCACGTAATCAAGGGGTGCGGCATCGTTCAGATTACTCATGATCAACGATGCTCAGCTCTTTGCGCGCTCGCGTTTACCGACTCCCCCTTTGGCCAATTCGAAGAATGCGTGAGTTTTGCCTATGACGACGAGGATGCGAGAGAAAATGCTCAACTGTTTGGCATCTCAAGCAAACCGAAACTATCCCGCGCAGCCTACCCTTTAGCAGATAATAGCCACTATCTCATGGGTGGATCAATGCGCATGACAACCCGACAAAATCTCAACAAGAAAGCATGCATGATGATCACGGCGCACGGCGAACCTGACTTACTGCGTTTTGAGATTGTTGCTGCCCGCATGGCTCCAACGTTGCCCCTCGTGCCCATCACCCAACCGGCAACCATTCTTGGACTCTACGCAGAAAAGAGATTTGGTTCGTTTCACGCCTTACATGGAACTTTTCATCGTGCACGTGTGCTTTCGGAATCATTTGATTCATCGTTTCAGCTTAATGGAGCTACTGATGATTCGCTCTCCACACTCGCCGCACGTATTAGTGACGAATTCCCTCGCGCTTTCTTTTCGGGCTCAGAGCGCACTTTTATTGTAGATAGCTTCAGTATCCTCGTGCCTGAGCGCAAGGGATCACGCGCCTTTTCGATAGAAAAAAATAAAAGAGTCACAAGCAGTTACGCTTGTGACTCTTAAAGATCTTTTGGTGTCGGAGGAGGGATTTGAACCCTCACACCCGTACGGGCACTAGCCCCTCAAGCTAGCGCGTCTGCCGTTCCGCCACTCCGACATTGTGCTGCAAAACTTTTGACAGCGAAAGCAAGTTTACCGAAGTATATCCGCAGTTTCAAGCGATTTGGTAAACTTTTTTGCTCAAGCAGTATCTACCCTACTCACCATCAAGCACAGCAACATGAGCTGTGGCCTGCGCAACTTCTACCGGAATCGGGAAAGGTTTCGCAAAGTGACAAGCGCACAGGTGACCTTCAGACATCTCCTTGAGTTCAGGCTCAACCTGCGAACAGATATCCTGAGCAATAGGACATCTCGTATGGAAATGACATCCACTTGGCGGATCGAGTGGCGAAGGAGGGTCTCCCTGCAACAAGATGCGATGACGTGAAGCTTGAATGTCTGGGTCAGGAATTGGCACCGCAGAGAGCAATGACTGCGTATAAGGATGACAAGGACTGTCATACAATGAGCGCCAGTCGCTCTTTTCTACAATACGTCCCAAATACATCACTGCGACATCATCTGAAATATGCTGCACAACTGAGAGGTCGTGCGCGATAAAGAGATACGCAATCCCAAACTCACGCTGAAGTTTCTCAAGCAAGTTGAGAACCTGCGCCTGGATTGAAACGTCCAAGGCAGAAACTGGCTCGTCGCACACAATAAGCTTTGGTTCAAGGGAAAGAGCACGCGCGATACCGATGCGCTGACGCTGACCACCAGAAAACTCATGGGGATAGCGGTTGAGATGCTCGGGATTGAGACCTACAATCTCAAGCAATTCCTTAACGCGCTCTTTGCGCTTTGCTTTGGTGCCAATTTTATGAATGATGAGAGGCTCTTCGATAATTTCACCAACGGTAAAGCGTGGGTTCAGTGAAGCATAGGGGTCTTGGAAAATGAATTGAACCTCACGGCGAAAGGCCTTAAGTTCTTTTTTATTCATTTTCAAAACGTTTTTGCCCTCAAAGGTGACCGTTCCCGCGGTAGGCTCAATAAGACGCATGAAGGTACGTCCTGTTGTAGACTTGCCACATCCCGATTCACCTACGAGACCAAGAGTCTTGCCAGCTTCAACTTCAAAACTTACACCGTCAACCGCTTTCACGGTCATTTTTGATTCGCGAATTGAGTTACTCTCAACTTTAAAGTGTTTCTTAAGGTCGTGGACCTCGAGCATCTTACTCACTTTGTCCGACCTCCTTCTCCATTACCTCACGAGTAAATCCAGACTCACCAGCAAAGTGGCAGGTGGCCGTGTGCATACCCTCGATAACATGGGTCGAAGGAACCTCTGTGCGGCAAATATCTTTTGCGTAGGGACAACGAGGATGGAATGAGCAACCCGAAGGCAAATCAACCAAGCTTGGGGGCATGCCATGGATGGGCATCAAAGGCTCTTTTTCGGTCATGTCCGCACGAGGCAGCGACCCCATAAGGCCCCATGTGTAAGGGTGAGAAGGCTTCTTGAATACCTCTTCAGTTGTACCGTACTCGACAGGCTTTCCAGCATACATAACCAAAACATTGTCAGCCATGTCGGCAACGACACCGAGATCATGCGTAATCATAATGATTGCATTACCTGTACGCTGCTGAACGTCCTGCATAAGCTCGATGATTTGGGCTTGAATGGTAACATCGAGCGCAGTGGTTGGCTCATCAGCAATAAGAATATCAGGGTCACATGCGAGTGCCATAGCAATCATAACGCGCTGACGCATACCGCCAGAGAATTGATGAGGGTAATCCTTAACGCGCTCTTCGGGATGAGGAATTCCCACAAGACGAAGAAGTTCAACAGCACGCGCAAGCGCCTCCTTCTTCTTCATGCCCTTGTGAATCATTAATGGTTCAGCCAACTGGCGTCCCACGCGATACACAGGGTTAAGAGAAGTCATTGGGTCTTGGAAAATCATCGCAATTTTATTGCCGCGAATTTTTCGCATTTCATCTTCAGAAAGATCCAAAATGCTCTGACCATTATAGAGAACTTCTCCGCCCTCGATATGTCCAGGAGGCATCTGAATGAGACGCATGATTGTCATGGCCGTAACTGACTTTCCTGAGCCAGACTCACCCACAATACCAAGCGTTTGATTCTTCTTCAAATCATAACTTACACCATTGACAGCTTTAACAACGCCGTCGCGAGTGTGGAAATACATTTTGAGATCTTTGACCTCGAGAATATTATCTGACACGGTCTAGTCCTCCATCTTTACGTCAAGCGCATCACGCACGCCGTCGCCCAAAAGCGTAAAGGCAAGTACTGTGAGCAAAATTGCTAGACCAGGGAATGCTACCAACGAGAAATGTGACGTCAAATAGGCACGCCCATCGTCAATCATGCGACCCCACGAAATATCAGGTGGCTGAATACCAATTCCCAAGAACGATAACGCCGACTCTGTGAGGATTGCGCCGCCGACACCCATAGTTGCATAGACAACAGCGGGAGCGATGGCGTTAGGCAAAATGTGGCGGAAAATCAAACGAGGTGTTGAAGCACCGAGTGCTCGTCCCGCAGCCACATAATCATTCTCTTTAACTGAAAGCACAGAGCTTCTGAATAATCGAGCATAGGTTGACCAGCCCAACAGACCGATAACCGCAACAACAGCCCAAAGACCCTTAAATTTACTTGGCAGTACCGACATAATCAATATGGCGAACAAGATATACGGAAATGCCAAGAAAATATCGGTTATGCGCATGATAAGCGCGTCAATAATGCCACCATAGTAGCCAGATATAGCGCCAAGAACCGTTCCAAGCAAAAGCGATATGAGAGTAGCAATAATACCTACGGTAAGCGAAACACGCGCACCATAAAGAACGCGCCCAAAGATATCACGACCCATGTCGTCGGTTCCAAACCAGTGTTGAGCACTTGGGCCCTCGAGACGCTGCGCAACTGCGGTAGCGGAGTTTATCTCGCGAGGATCGCCAAACTTTTGAGGAACCCAAAGGTCCGCAGAAAGCGAGACAACAATCATCAAAACAATCCAAACAAGCGAGATCATCGCAAGTTTGTTCTTCATGAGACGTCCGAATGCGTCCCCCCAAAGCGTGCGAGTCTTTCGATCGATTGAATTGTCAATCAAATCGTGAGGCTCACCGCCGCCCGGAGACAGACGTCGAGACGACATTCCATCCTTCTTTGTGATACCTGTGGTAATTTCTTCTTGCTCGACAGTCGCACGCTGATCGTGCTGAAGCTGTTCCCCGTCGACATTTGGTGTTTTAGCCATGTTTACTCCTCCGATCCCGTAAAGCGAATCCTTGGATCAAGGAAGGCGTAACTGATATCAACAATAAGATTAATAATCATAACGGCGAACAAAATGACGGTAACGCCGCCGATGACAACTTGGAAGTCTCGAGCTGAAATGGCTCGATAAATAGTAAATCCTACTCCAGGCCAGTTAAAAACTGTTTCGGTTAGAACTGCGCCAGCAAACATCGCGCCGAAGTCCATACCGATAAAAGTGACGACCGGAATAAGAGCGTTTTTCATTTCATGGCTGAAAAGAATTTTCCTACCACTCAAACCTTTCGCACGTGCAGTACGTACATAGTCCATGCTCATAACTTCCATGAGCTGACTGCGCATAATTCGTGCGGCATATGCCATAGATACAGCGGCAAGAGTTAGTGAAGGAAGTACATAATATTCCCACGTAGGCAATGCACCTTCCGCACCCGAAATTGGAAGATAGAAGGCGCCTCCCGTTTTTTCTTTGAGCCATATGCCAAAGAAATACTGCAGGAGCAGACCGAGCCAAAATACCGGCAACGATACCGAGATTGAGGTGAGAAGTGTAACAAACACGTCCCAAAATGTTCGCTGTTTGATAGCGGAAATGACACCAGCAAGAATACCGAAAATGATTTCGAAAATGATTGCTACAAGAGCAAGTTTGATGGTGAAGGGATATTTTTCTGACAGAATTTCTGAAACAGGTCGACCCGTTGAAATCGAAATTCCAAGATCACCTTTAGTGAGTTTATAGAGATAGTCTCCATACTGAACATACCAAGGACGGTTAAGACCATATTCCGTCTCAATTTGCTTACGCAATTCAGGCGTTACCTTTTTTTCTCCGACTTTCATTTGGACTGGGTCGGATCCTGGCATATAGTTTGCAATCAAAAAGAGAATGAGCGTTACTCCGAAGAACACCGGAATAAATTGCAGGACTCTTTTAATAATATATTTCAACATAAGAGTGTAATTCCTTTTAAGCTAGTGCGAGGGTGACATAAGGCCACCCTCGCAACTAAGCAACGATTCAAATTACTTGCTAGGAGTGATCCATACCTTCTGGAAGTTAGCAAGGTACATAGCACTGAACATAAAGTCGTTCAGACGAGCTGAACCAACGTGGTGATGCTTGTAGAACATGATTGGAGCAACAGGGTTGCTTTCACCAATGGTCTTGTTAATCTTCTGGAACTCAGCAATGCGAGCGTCGCCATCGGTAACCTTCTCGGCTGCCTCGATAGCATCGTCAACAGCAGTGTTGCTGTAGAACGACTTGTTGTCGCCTGACTTTGAGTTGAAGATTGGATACAGGAAGTTGTACTCGATTGGATAGTCAGCAACCCAGCCAAGACGACCAAGTTGGTGCTTACCACTGTCAAGCTTCTTCAAGTAAGTTGGGAAATCAGCAGAATCGAAGGTGGTCTTAATGCCGATTGCCTTCAAGTCAGCCTGGATGAGCTCCATAATCTTCTCGTGTCCACCATCGCTGTTAAATGCGAGTTCAAGAGTTGGAAGACCTTTGCCGTTTGCATAACCTGCGTCTGCAAGAGCTTTCTTTGCTGCTTCGATGTCATACTTCGAGTCAGCCCAAGTGCCCTTTTCGTATCCAGCAATTCCTGGAGGTACGATGCCGTCTGCAGGCTCGCGAGTTCCTTCAAATACGATGTCGCAGATAGCTTGGCGATTGATTGCCAAAGAAATTGCCTTGCGAACATTTGGATCCTTGAGGGTCTTATCCTTGTTGTTGATGATGAGGTAGTAAACAGAAGTCTCAGCACCAAGCAAAGACTGCTTGCCAGGGTTTACGGTATAGCCATCGCTTGAAGTACCGTATTTTGCTTCTGCGTCCTTGATTTTGCCCTCACCGATTTGAGTGAAGTCAAGATTTCCTGCTTCAAACTCGGTGTAAGCAGTCTCAGGATCCTTGAAGATCTTGAAGTCTACACCATCGATGTATGGCTTATCACCATAGTAGTTGTCATTACGAACAACCTTAATGTACTGGTCATGCTTCCATGGCTCAGCCATCTTGAATGGGCCGTTACCGATTGGCATGTCGCCAAAAGCAACCTTCTTGCCATTGTAATCAACGCCATCTTCAACAGCTGCCTTTGGAGTAGGACCAAGTGAAGGGTGCATTACAACATAAGCAAAGTCAGCGAATGGCTGAGAAAGGCTAACCTCGAGGGTATAGTCGTCTACTGCCTTCAAACCTGACATTTCCTTAGCCTTGCCTGCCTGGACCTCGTCATAGCCCTTAACAAAACCAAGGTGATAAGCAATAACTGAAGGGTCAGCTTTGCCGGTCAAAGTGTTCTTTGTTTTTGGGTTTACGAGACGATTCCATGCATAGATAAAGTCGTTGGCGGTAACAGGAGTACCGTCAGCAAATTTATCATTCTTGTTCAGTTTGAATGTCCAAACTGTCGCATCCGCATTTGGCTCCCAAGAATCAGCTGCTGCAGGCAACAACTTGCTTGGGTCCTTGTCGTCTACGGTAGTCAAACTATCAAAGATAGCCTGAACAACTTGCATACCCTCGGTCTCTTGAGCGTTCCAAGGATCGATATATGCAGGTTCACCAATATAGTATGACATTGTGCCACCTTTTACTGGTGTAGCGCTTGTTCCACTTTTCTTAGTGGAATCGGTCTTGCTTCCGCATCCAGCGAGAGCAAAGGCCATGACAACTGCGAGAGCGAGAACTAAAAATAGATTTCTCTTACGCACAGATGCCTCCTTTCTTCCAACTCACCACGCTAGCAGTTTTCTACTAGCTTATAGTGAAACCGACCCCTTGCCGGTTTTCCACAAAATAAGGGTTATGCTGCAGCGCCAGAGACAGGCCAAGCGAGCATAAAGATAACCAATGACGCAATAAAAATAACGCCACATACGATGGTGATGCGGTCGAGATTCTTCTCAACAAGACCGGTGCCAACAGAAGTCTGCATACTTCCGCCAAAGGTCTCAGAAAGACCTGTGCCCTTTCCTGAATGAAGCAATACGAGAGCAATCAAGCCAAGAGCTGAAATTGCCCAAATTATGGTGACAATTATGAGTAATGGACTCACAGTAAATCTCCTTCATGTGATAAAAAAGTGCATAAATACGCTTAAATTTCAAATATCTTAACTAGTATACCACCAAGTTATGTCCCGTCCATTCATCAGGAGCACAAATTTTCATGAGTCCAAGAATGGTAGGGGCTATATCACTCAGCGCGCCATCTTTCACTTCAAGCGCGCATGAGTTTACCACAATTAAAGGCACTTTGTTGCAGGTATGAGCGGTAAATGGCGACGAACAATCTGTTTCAAGCATCTGCTCAGCGTTACCGTGATCAGCCGTGATGAGCGCACACCCATCTTTCGCCTCAAGAGCATCAACAACACGACCAACCTGCCTGTCGACTTCTTCAACAGCCCGCACCGCAGCGTCAAATGAACCCGTATGGCCAACCATATCCCCATTTGCGAAGTTAACAATATAGACATCAGCCTCGTCATTCTCGATAGCTTTCACAAGCGCATCACCAACTGCGGGGGCGCTCATTTCTGGCTGAAGATCATAGGTTGCAACCTTCGGACTCGGGATAAGCGTACGCTCCTCATTTTTCTTGGGCTCTTCTACGCCGCCATTAAAGAAAAAGGTAACGTGCGCATATTTTTCCGTCTCAGCAATATGCAATTGTCTCAGCCCACTTCGCTCAAGGACATCAGCGAGCACATTGGTAAGATCTTCTTTCGGAAACGCAACTTCAGCCTTTAAGGTTGGATCATATTCGGTCAGGCAGACAAACATTGTCTGCGGATGGCGCGCGCGCACGAAGCCTTTAAAATCCTCATCAACAAATGCCCTGGAAATTTCTCGAGCGCGATCAGGTCTAAAGTTAAAGAAAATGACGGTATCTTCATCAGTGACAAGCTGATCACCGCAGATGATTGGCTCGACAAATTCATCAGTAATACCCTGCTGATATGATTCTTCCAGTGCGGTGACTGGATGAGACGCATGTGTACCACTTCCGAGTGTTAAGGCGTCATAAGCACGCTGCACGCGCTCAAACCGATTGTCACGATCCATCGCATAATATCGGCCAACCACAGTCTGAATATGACCAGCATCCAACTCTTCGCAATGGCTTTCCAATTGTTTAAGGTAGCCGACTCCAGATTTTGGCGGCGTGTCGCGCCCATCCAAAAAACAATGAAGGGCAATCCTTAATGCTCCTAAATCTCGGGCCATTTTGATGAGCGCATACAAATGCTGATTTGAACTATGCACACCACCATCAGAAAGAAGACCCATCAAATGTACTGTTCGATTGCCTTCCACGGCCTTCTTGATAGCCTTTATCAGTACTGCGTTTTGAAAGAACTCACCCGTCTCGATAGCATTATCGATGCGTGTAAGCTCTTGAAAAACCACACGTCCGGCACCCATATTTAAATGTCCGACCTCGGAATTTCCCATCTGACCAGCAGGAAGTCCAACAGCTTTACCTGATGCCTCAAGAAATGAATGGGGCCAGCGTGAATATAGTTCATCAAGAACAGGCGTCTTGGCTTGCGCGACCGCACTACCCTTCACATTGGCGACGTCTGTGCCGTACGCAAGCCCATCCATGATGATAAGACAGAGAGGATGGCAAGAAGTCTCCTTCTTGCCACGCTCATTTTGAATACTATTGTCATTACTTTTAATGGCGCTCATACTCCTACCTTAAAAATTATTTGACTGCAGCCTTAATGATTGCGCCAAAAGAATCGGCCTTCAATGAAGCGCCCCCAACAAGAGCACCATCAATATCATCTTCAGCAAAAAAGAGAGCAGCATTTTCAGGCTTTACGGAACCGCCGTAGAGAACACGCGTCTTTTCGGCAATATCGCTGCCATATTGCTCCCGAACAACCTCGCGAATGACATGACATACTTCCTCTGCCATCTCAGGAGTAGCCGTGCGACCGGTGCCGATAGCCCAAATTGGCTCATAAGCGATAACCAATTTTGATGCATGTTCCGTGCTCAAGCCTTGGATTCCTTCAGCAATTTGATTTCGAATGTGTGAAACGGTCTCCCCCGCTTCGCGCGTTTCAAGCGTCTCGCCACAGCAGAGAATCGCGGTCATGCCATGCTCAAACACCGCTTTCACTTTGCGATTAATGATTTCATCTGTATCGCCGAAATATTCTCGACGCTCAGAATGACCAATAATCACATAGTCCACGCGCACGTCTTGAAGCATCCGAGCAGAAATTGCTCCGGTATAAGCTCCATCAGACTCCCAGAACATATCCTGAGCAGCCAATTTAATAGAAACCTTATCGAGCTCAATAACATTTGCGACGCTATGAAGAGCCGTAAAAGGTGGAGCCACCACGGTTTCAACTGCCGATGAGGTGTCCTCTACCGTGTATTCAAGATTCTGCACGAGGATGACACCCTCGCTGACCGTTTTGTTCATTTTCCAGTTGCCCGCAACCATAGGTTTTCTTAGCATGATGATGACTCCTCACTTGTTGTATCGTCGTCGTAGTGCCCTATGTACCCAAAATGTTTTTGGAAAAACCTCTACTCAGCGTCGAGCAAGGCTTCAACGCCAGGCAATGCGACACCTTCGAGAAGTTTCATTGAGGCGCCACCACCCGTCGACACAAACGTCACGCGGTCTTCAAGCTTAAATTTTTTCAAAGCGGCAACCGAATCTCCACCGCCGATAACCGAAACCGCGCGATTGTTGCGGCCCACTGCTTCAGCAACCTCTTTGGTGCCAGCCTCATAAGCCTTCATTTCGAAGACGCCCATGGGGCCGTTCCAGAAGATGGTTTTTGCTGTCGCAATTTCTGATTTAAAGAGTTCACATGTTGCAGGACCAATGTCGAGTCCCATCATATCGGATGGAATCTCTTCTCGCCCGACAACCTTCGTGTTCGCATCTTCAGCAAAAGCATCCGCCGCGATAAAGTCTACTGGTAGCTGAAGAGTGCACTGAGACTTCTTGGCTTTGGCCATCATCTCTTTTGCGGGCCCAATCCAGTCTTCTTCTACGATTGATTTTCCGATATCAAGCCCCTTAGCGGCAAGAAAAGTGAACGCCATGCCGCCGCCGATAAGTAGCACATCAACAACATCAATGAGTCGGTCAATGACGCCAAACTTATCAGACACTTTTGAACCACCCAAAATGGCGACAAAAGGCTTCTCGGGCTCAAGTAGCATCGATGAAAGTGTTTGAACTTCACGCGCAAGCAAAAGGCCGGCATAAGATGGTAAAAACTCCGCTACACCAGCTGTCGAGGCATGCGCACGGTGCGCGGCGCCGAAAGCGTCGTTCACATAAATATCGGCGAGCGAACTGAGCTCACGCGCAAAATCGAGGTCATTAGACTTTTCTCCGGGGTAAAAGCGAACGTTTTCAAGCATAACAATTTCGCCATCAACCATGCGCTCTACGGCCTCGTGTGCCGCTTTGCCGATGGTGTCATCCACAAACACGACATTGCGCCCCATTAAGCGTTCAAGCGAACGACGAGCTGGACGTAGTGAGTACTGTGGGTCTGGCTCACCCTTTGGGCGACCGAGATGGCTGATTACAATTACTTTTGCGTGGTGGTCAACAAGATAACGCAGAGTTGGCAGCGCAGCGCGAATTCGCGTATCGTCGCTCACTGAACCATCCTGTAAAGGTACATTGAAATCAACGCGTACCAATACGCGTTTGCCGGCGACGTCAACGTCTTTAATGGTCTTCTTATTGAACATCTACATGCCTTTCGCCTCGAGGTATATACTGCCATTCATTCTATCACTCTACAGTGTCACCCGTACGTCGTAGGCTTCAATAACTCACGCTCACCCGACCAAAGCTTCCATTAGGTTCAACAAGATACGTGGTTACCTGTTCGCTCATATCGATTTTGAATGCCTGCCGGAGCAATTGAGTAAGACCATCACGCCGTAGAGGAAACTGCTGCGGTAACGTGAAAGTAGTGCGTTCATCAAAGCGTACAACCCCTCTGCCTTGCTCATCAATGCCATAGTCGAGGAGCGTGGATTTTGTCGAAGTTGTCAGTCGAAATACTTTTAAATAACGGCATGTCTTTTCAAGCGTGGTCATTGTTGGCTTGTAAAGGCGATACAATTTCCCCTTTTGGTTGCCTTCTGCATACACCTCATAACGCACCATGAGGCGCTTCTCAATATCAAGATTTACATTTCGTTTATTACCGGAAGTCTTGTAAAGAATCGTCCGCGTTACGCGCTTTGTATCCTTGCGCGATCCCGTCGTTATGCTCGCCCCAACCCCCAGCGTATTACTACTCAGATATTTCCAGCTCTTTACACCGTTTTTCAGTTGACGTGTTGTCTTTTCTGGAATGCTGCCTGTCCAAGCGGCACTTACCTGAACGCAACCACCCCATAAGATGCAGGTCAGCAAGAACACTGTAGAAACATATCTGCGCGACATGGTATCTCCCCTCTCTAAGGAACGTTATCACTTCTCAGAGTAGGAGAAAGAATGCAAAAGAAAAGCACCCCGAACCTTCAGTTAAGTGAAGATTCAGGGTGCTTTAAGAATTTATTGAGTTATGACTTAGGCCATCATAAGTTTTGCGAGATCAGCTACACGGCTGCTATAGCCCCACTCATTGTCATACCAGCTAAGAAGTTTGATGAACGTGCTTTTTTCGTTGCCCATAACCATCGTCTGCTTTGAGTCGAAGATAGATGAATGGGGGTTGTCGATAATATCGACCGAAACAATAGGATCCTCGCAGTACTCAAGAATGCCCTTCATTGGGCCCTCGGCAGCAGCCTTCATTGCTGCATTGATCTCATCAACAGTTGCGGGACGCTCAAGTTCCGCAACAAGGTCAACAAGTGAGCCATCAGGAGTTGGAACGCGTGTTGAAATTCCGTCAAGCTTACCCTTGAGGTCAGGAAGAACGAGACCAATCGCTTTTGCCGCACCTGTTGAGGTAGGAATAATTGATTGAGCGGCAGCGCGCGCACGACGAAGATCCTTGTGAGGAAGATCGAGGATGCGCTGGTCATTAGTGTAGCTATGAATAGTATTCATGTAACCCTGCTTGATGCCAAAGGTATCACGGAGAACCTTAGCAAAGGGAGCAAGGCAGTTGGTGGTACATGAAGCATTTGAAACGATGAAGTGCTTGCTTGGGTCGTACTCGTCTGAGTTTACGCCCATAACAATGGTGATGTCCTCATTTTTTGCAGGCGCCGAAATGATAACACGCTGAGCACCAGCATCGATGTGCGCGTGAGCTTTATGAGCATCCGTAAAGAAGCCCGTAGACTCAACAACAAGCTCAACGCCAAGATCTCCCCAAGGCAAGTTTGCTGGCTCGCGGTCAGCGAGAACCTTTACAAAACGTCCATTGACCTCGAAGCCACCGTCAACAACTTTTACATCGCCATCGAACTTACCATGAATTGAATCATACTTGAGCAAATGTGCAAGTGTCTCTGCGTCAGTGAGGTCGTTTACGGCAACGACCTCGATTGATGGGTCTTTCTCCATCACACGAAATACGTTGCGGCCAATACGACCAAATCCATTGATACCTACCTTAATAGCCAAAGTAGATCCCTCCTTGAGATCTTCGACGATTGTAAACAATCGCGTAATCGATAATGAGTGCCTAAAGGCACAATTTCCACGTTTATAATATTACGCTAAAAAAATTCAATAGCACAAATTTACTCATCCGCGTTTTGCAGGGATGACGCAATTTCATCTAAGCGGCGCACGCGATGGTTAATTGCTGACTTTGAAAGCGGAGGCTTTGCCATCTCGCCCAATTGACGTAGCGAGGCTTCGGGGTGCTCACGGCGCAAATCAGCGAACTCTTGAAGCGCGCGGGGCAAACTATCAAGTCCCCTACTCTTTTCAATTATCTCTATGCATTCAATTTGATGAAGGGCCGCATCAGTGGCTTTTGCTTGATTTGCAAACTCGGCATTAACCTGGCGATTGATTGAATTGCGCAGCGACTTGTAGACGCGCACTTCCTCTGCTTTAAGCAAGGCATTATGTGCGCCAACTAAGGCAAGAAAATCAATGATTGGCTCAGTGCCTTTGAGATACACGGTCCACGCATTGCGACGCGCAACCGTCTTGGCCTCAATATCGAAACGAGCCATTAGCGCTTGAATAGCGGTAGCGAGTTGCTCACTATGCATACTGATTTCAAAGTGAAAATCGCCCTTGGGGTCCGCGATAAATCCCGATGCTAAAAAAGCACCGCGTAGATAAGCAATAGCGCACTTATTATCAACAATAATACCTGGCGCAATGTCCCAGCAGGGTTGTTTGCCCCCCATAAGCCCAAATTGGTCAAGAACCGCATTGAGACCTCGTTGAGCAGGAATAGTGATGAGATAGTTATTGGCCTTGTGAAGCACATTTTTTCGCGGCGTAAATTCAGTTTTTAAGCCGAAAATGTTATGTGAGAGCGTAATAACTTTTCGGGCTACGGCAGCATTTTCCGTTGAGAGCTCAATGCGATAGCGACCAGCGCTACTGCCCCCTACCGTTGCCCCTAAACGAATCAATGCGGCGAGCTCAGCCCGACGTGGCGCCTCTTTCTCATCAATGATGCGTGCCAGTTCATCGCGAACTGTTGCATTGAAAGACACTACATCACCTGACCCAAGGCGCTGCGGAGTTTTTCGAAACTGTGACGGTTAGGGTTGATGTCATCGGCCAACTCAAAAATGAGAGGCTCGATACCTTCACTTTTTAAAATCGCTGCCACTGATTGACAATCACTGTCTATGCCATCAGAGGCTAATACGACTTTATCAAGTCGCCCCTTAAGTCCGTGCGCGGCGAGGGCATGAACATGGTCGATACTTGAGAAACCCGTGGTTTCACCGCGCATATTAGCAACATTGCAGACATAAATAACGGTCGCCTTACTTGCGCGAATTGCCTGAGCTATCCCATCGACCAAAAGGTTAGGGATGATACTTGTATAGAGAGAACCAGGACTTACAAATATGTAGTCTGCCTCTTCAAGCACTTTGAGCGCTTCAGGATTTGCCTGAGGACAGCGCGGCGTGAGATAGACCTCATCGATAGCAATTGATGAAGTGGCAAGCGATTCTTGGCCCTGAATAAGATTTCCAGCCCTATCGAGGCCGTGAAGTTCAATATTTTCAAAGGTGGAAGGAAGCACGCGACCTTTCACATCAAGATGGCGCTCAAGCTCTTTGACGGCCTGCTCAAAACTGCCTGCCATATCGCAAAGAGCGGCAATAATAAGATTGCCCAGCGCATGACCCTCGAGACCCTCGCCCGCCGTAAAGCGGTAGCTCATCATTTCTGCAAAATAGCGCTCGTCTTCAGAAGCAAGCGCGGCAAGACAGTTGCGCACATCGCCTGGAGGAACAATGCCGAGCTCTTTGCGCAAGCGACCCGAGCTTCCTCCATCATCCGCCATAGTCACAATGGCCGAAGGCTCATATCCTAAAGCAACAAAAATTCGAAGTAAGAGAGGAAGTCCTGTTCCTCCCCCTAAAGCTACAATACGGGGCATGTATTAGTCACGCTCCATTCTAATGATTTGAATCTTTATCAAGGTCTCGATGAGCAACCGAAACGCGATATCCGCACGACTCCAGAAAACGAGCGCTCTCGCACGCAAGCGCCACTGAACGGTGCCTACCACCCGTGCACCCCAACGCAATAGAGAGATGCAGTTTGCCCTCGCACAAATAGCGCGGAAGAACCGTCTTCAGCAATGGTTCCCACTTATCGAGAAACTCTTTTGTTTCAGGACGTGAAAGGACGTAATCGCTCACCGCACCATCAAGACCAGAAAGCGGTTTAAGCGCTGGGTCATAATACGGATTAGGCAAAAAGCGCACGTCGAAAACAATATCCGCATCAACAGGCACGCCATACTTAAAGCCAAAAGAACTTATAGTCACCGAGAGCGCATCCGCCATCGAGGATTCAGAAAATTCGGTTTGTATCCGCGCACGCAACTCACTCGCCCGCAACTCGGACGTATCGATAATGACATCGGCACGCTCCTTAATCGGAGCAAGCAGTTCACGCTCGGCCTCAATTGCTTCAGTAAGCGAATGTCGAGCATCCTCGAGAGGATGCAGACGTCGCGTCTCTTTGAATCGATTAACCAAAACGGCATCGCTGGCTTCGAGAAACAAGAGAAAGGGGTTGAATTCTTGAAGTGACTCTTCATCAAGCTCACTTAAAAAATCGTCAAAAAAATCTCCGCCACGAATATCGCACGCAACCGCAATGCGACGCATTTTTGAATCAGGGAGAAGCGCCAAAGCAGCAATCTGTTCAATCATGGCGGGTGGAATATTGTCGACACAAAAATATCCGAAATCCTCCAAAGCAGAGAGCGCGCGTGAGCGCCCTGCTCCCGACATTCCCGTCACAATAATCAGGTGATTGTGGTCATCACGAAAACTCTCACTATCGAATCGTTTCTTCGCCATCTTTTTCACCCTTTCCTGAAGACATGCTCGTGCCATCCTCTAAATGTAGTATGCCATAAACATCGGACGCGATTGCAGGCGTGATACCGGGAATCTGAGCAATTTCGTCAACGGTGGCTGTGCGCAGTCTTTTCATTGAGGCAAAATGTTTGAGCAGTGCCTTACGTCGCTTTTCGCCCAGCCCCACAACTTCATCCAAAATTGAGGCAGTCATAGCCTTATCGCGAAGTTGACGATGATACGCTATCGCAAAACGATGCGCCTCATCACGAATCTGTTTTACCAGATAGAGTGACGCGGAACCATCAGGCAAAATAATGGGCGCGTCAGCCCATGTCGTCCACAGCTCTTCGTCGGCCTTAGCAAGACCAGCAACCGCGATATCAAGACCGAGTTCGCTGAGCACCTTTGTGACAACGTTCAACTGCGGCTTTCCGCCATCAATGAGCAGCAAATCGGGCAGCGCCCCAAATGCCTCATCTTTCACACGCTCGGGAGCAAAACGGCGCGCAAGCATTTCGCGCATCATGGCAACATCGTTTGCCTCACCTGAGTCAAGGCGAATCTTAAAACGTCGATAGGAGGCGCCATCCTTTTGGCCCTGAGCAAACACAACCATCGAGCCAACTGAATGCGTCCCGTGGAGCGTCGATATATCGAAACTCTCAATACGCATAGGGGGTTTATCAAGCGCAAGCGCAGACTCAAGCTGGACAAGAGCCTGATTGATACGCTCATCAGCGTAGCGCGTGCGCATCATAAAGCGCATCAAATGATGACGCGCGTTGCGCGTTGCCATCTCAAGAAGCTCGTGTTTAATGCCACGCACTGGCTTCGTCAAGCGCACTTTAGTGGCACGGTGTCCCTGCTCGACGCGGCGCGCCTTGAGCCACTCTTCAAGGGGCTCCTTGTCTTCAGGAAGATACTCCAAAACAATCTCTTGGGGCGTATGAGAGGCAGTGAGATAATACTTCGTCAAAAACCCTGACACTAGTTCATCCTCCACGATGTCAAAGCCCTTATCAAGCGTAAATTCATTGCCATAGAGCACCCGACCATCGCGAATGGCAAGCACGTAAGCTCCTGCAATGGTTTCCTCTCTAAAGAAGCCAATCACGTCAAGATTGAGAGACGCGTCAGCGACCATAACCTGCTTTTCACGAATACCCTCAATAGCCGCTATACGGTTGCGATAACGAGCCGCCGCTTCATAGTCGAGATTTGCCGCCGCTTCATGCATGGCTTCTTTTAGCTCGTCCTCGAGTTCATCATGATGCCCCGAAAGAAAACGAATCACGCGCTCAACATTAACCTGATATTCCTCGGGAGAAATCGCGCCCGTACAGGCGCCCGGGCCGAGACCAATATGAGAGTCAAAACAAGGGCGATCGAGCGGCTTTCCCCCGTGGGCCACCAAACGCTTCCACTCAGCGCAGGTGCAGCGGCAAAACGGAATGATGCGCCTGAGTGTATCGACCGTTTCTCGCGCGCTGCGCGCGTCAGTATAAGGCCCAAAGTAACGCGTTTCAGGTTTGCGCTTTTCGCGCGTGTATTTGATGCCGGGATACACATCCCCCATCGTTACCGCAATGAAGGGGAAGCTCTTATCATCACGATAGTCAACGTTAAAGGGAGGTGAAAACTGGCCAATGAGGTTTACTTCAAGAATCAACGATTCTACTTCATTGGCCGTGACGACATAGTCAAAAGACGCCACCTGTTTCATCATCAAGGGGATTTTGGCACGCTCGTCCTGACCCATAATATATTGGCGCATGCGATTGCGGAGCAATTTTGCTTTGCCCACATAGAGCACGGCACCCTGCTTGTCTTTCCACAAATAGACGCCCGGCTCTTGGGGAACCTTTTGCACTTGGTTATAGAGCTCTTCTGATATGTAGGGAGAGCGCGGCACTTAAGCGTTCTTCCTCCCTTTGAGAACTCCTGCGATATAGTGTCCCGTATGGGAGGTTTTTATCTTAGCTACCTCTTCTGGCGTGCCCTGCGCGATGATCTGTCCACCACGGTCGCCTCCCTCAGGACCCATGTCGATAATGTGGTCAGCCGACTTGATGATATCGAGGTTATGCTCGATGACGACAACCGTATTGCCACGATCAACGAGACGCTGAAGCACCAACAACAACTGGCGTACGTCATCAAAATGCAAACCCGTTGTGGGTTCGTCAAGCACATAAAATGTTTTGCCGGTACTACGACGCTGAAGCTCTGAAGCGAGTTTTACGCGCTGCGCCTCTCCACCCGAAAGCGTAGTCGCATTCTGACCCAAGCTAATATAGCCAAGACCAACATCGTAAAGCGTTTGAAGTTTACGTTTAATTTGAGGAATATTTTCGAAAAAACGAAGGGCTTCTTCAACGCTCATATTCAAAATGTCAGACACCGTTTTTCCGCGATACGTAACCTCAAGGGTCTCGCGATTATAACGCGCGCCCTTGCATACTTCACAAGGCACATAAACATCGGGCAGAAAGTGCATTTCTATCTTAATCTCACCATCGCCCTTGCAAGCCTCACAGCGGCCACCCGCAACATTAAAGGAAAAACGTCCGGGAGAATAGCCACGTTTCTTGGCCTCGGGCGTTGATGAGAAAAGCGCACGGATGTCGTCCCACAAACCAGTATAGGTAGCGGGATTTGACCGCGGCGTACGCCCAATAGGAGATTGATCAATATTGATAATCTTGTCGAAATGTTCAAGGCCAGTGATTTTCGTGTACTCTCCTACGCGTTTGCGCGCGTGATTGAGTTTATTAGCGAGAAGCGGAGTCAAGGTGTCAGTAATGAGCGACGACTTGCCCGATCCTGAAACGCCTGTAACAACCGTAAGCGTTCCTACCGGAATACTTACCTCAATGTTTTTAAGATTGTTTTCTGTCGCTCCCGCAAGAACAAGTGCTCCCCTTTCGTGCCCACGACGCTCGTTAGGCACGGGAATTTCTTTTGTGCCATTGAGGTATTGAGCCGTCAATGAGTCTTTACTCAACAGAATTTCTTGAGGAGAACCCTGGGCAATAATTTGTCCGCCATGCTCACCGGCCCCAGGGCCCACATCGATGACATGGTCAGCTGCAAGAATGGTATCTTCATCGTGCTCAACCAC
>OBID01000357.1_pt1 | contig 19624 bp, 18 predicted proteins | sample 1519781 | NCBI WGS metagenome assembly OBID01 (sample SAMEA3991478, study PRJEB22521) | metagenome | biome: anthropogenic terrestrial biome; feature: sewage plant; material: sludge | place: Sweden | collected 2012-09-26 | reverse complement strand
ATTAAATGCGAATTTCCATATTGTCCAACGGGCTAGCGAAACCTGAATTTATTAGATTCAGCCGCTTGCAAAGATCTTTTATCGTCTCAATGACAATCATCAATAGCCCCCCTTTCAAAGTTCAATTGAAGTGCCCTCTTGTGCCAAAGTGCAGGAAAATGTATAATTCTTGTTGGCAATTACTTTTTGGCAAAATTCAGAAATCTGATCCATGAAGGCGTCGTCATGATCAGGGTCATGATGAATGATAGCCAACCGTTTTACGTTTGCTTCAGCTGCACGTTCCAAAGCATCGAGGAAAGTGCTGTGACCCCATCCCTTTTTCTCTACATACTCCTCCTCAGTATATTGCGCTTCAGAGATCAGCAAATCCGCATTCTCGGCAAAGCGGGCTATTTCCAGGTCGAGTGGATGCGGACCTGCCCCACCAGGCGACAAACGCCCATAATTCTCGTGATCGCTAATGTAAACCAAAGATCGGCCCGCAAACGACATACGGAACCCTATTGCAAGACCCGGATGGTTCAGGAACATATAAGAAACCTGGATTTCTCCCAAGTTCACTGCTGACTCCAATTCGCGAAACTCCAGGTTTGCCTTCATTTCGGTCAAAGGGACAGGAAAGTAGTCGTTATCCATCAGTCCCCTGAATACTTTTTCGAGTGGTTTTTCCGCACCGTGCAGGCTGTAAATTGTAAATTCATTTCCTTGGATGAAAGCTGGTGCAAAAAAAGGGAATCCCTGAATATGATCCCAGTGAGTGTGCCCTACAAAGATGTGTGCATTGATCGGTTTTTGCTTAAATTCATGGAGTAGGGAAAGCCCCAGCTGGCGAATCCCTGTTCCGGCATCCAGAATCAGCAATTGTTCGCCGCATCGTACTTCAGTGCAGGCGGTATTCCCACCATATTTCACTGTGTCTGGTCCTGGCGTTGCAATCGACCCGCGTACTCCCCAGAACCGAATGTTAAAAGGTAATTTGGTTTCTCCCAGAAGGTCAGCGATAGTTTTCCAGAACACCTGCAAGTCGAACGGTTTGCTCAAATATCGATCTGCCCCGAGCCGAATAGTTCTTTCTAAGTCTGCTGTATACGTTTTGGCAGAGATCACAAGGATCTTGACCTTGCTCAGGTTGGTATCATTGCGGATCTCTTGAATGAGGGTGTAGCCGTGCATCTTAGGCATCATCAAGTCCAGAACCACCACATCTGGGTAGTGTTCTCTTGCTATTCGCAATCCATCTGCTCCATTGTCAGCAGTCAAGGTCTCGACATTTTCTGATTTTAGCCGTGCAGCCATGAAAGTCAAAATCGCAGCATTATCGTCAATCAGTAGAACTTTTGTCATAAACTAAATCTTATGGGTTGATAAAAGATAAATCTAGTACAATAGGCACGATGCACCGTCCTGGGTTTATTTGGTTTGTCGAAGTCATTTCATGAAATATTAAGCGCCAAATTCAATGCATCCATAAATGCATTGATCCTGATCGGTTTGGTGAGATACAAAAAGAAACCTGCCTGCAGGCCCTTTTCAATGTCGCGTTCCATAGCACTTGCAGTAAGGGCGATGACGGGGATGTGTGCTGTAGCCGGGTTTTCGCGCAAGATTTTCAGGGCTTCGATACCGCTCATACCTGGTAAATTGATATCCATCAGGATCACATCCGGTTGGCTTGAACATGCAAGCTCGATTCCCAGATTCCCGTTTATGGCGCTTAGAAGTCGCATGTCAGGGCGGCGTGCTATGAGTTGCTCCACCAGTTTTAAGTTAGCCGGGTTATCCTCAATGTATAGCACGGTGTGTAATGTCGCGCCATAATCAACTTTCGATTGGTCAACTACGGTATGCTCGGCCTGGTCAACGATATCTTGTGGCGCTTCCACCGAGCCCAGTTCAATCCAAAACTTGCTTCCCGTGCCTGCCTTGCTTTCCACTCCAATCGAGCCACCCATCAGTTCGACCAATCGTTTGGTTACCACAAGACCGATACCTGTACCTTGATTGTCTCCACCCTCTTGTCCGAGGCGATTAAACGGCTGGAAAAGCTGAGCCAGTTTTTCTTCAGATAATCCCTGGCCTGTGTCTTCAATATTGATATACATGCGTCCAGAAGTGCCCGGTGTGGAGGTAACCATCACCATTCCCCCTGATCGGTTGTATTTTATAGCATTGGATAACAGGTTGATGAGAACTTGCTTTAACCGGGTCCGGTCAGCATGGACAAAACAAGGGATTTCGAATCGTGGAAAGGAAATGTGAATATTACTTTGTTGCGCCTGTGGCTCGATCATGGCCTGGCATTCGAGCATGACTTCAGACAACAAAACCGGTTCTGGTGACAGAGACACCTTTCCGGACTCGATAACTGCGAGATCTAGAATTTCGTTGATCAGTTTCAGAAGGTGCCATCCCGCTTGAAGAATCTGGGTAACATTTCCCATTTGAGTGGAAGTAGGCGGAGGAGTACTAGACTCCATGAGTTGTGCGAATCCAAGGATGGCGCTGAGCGGAGTGCGAAGCTCATGGCTCATGTTGGAAAGGAAATCTGATTTCGCAAAGTTAGCCTGCTCCGCCGCTAATTTAGCGATCTCCAGTTCGACATTCTTATCCTGTAGTGTTCTTTCAAAGCGTTTGAGTTCAGTGACATCGCGTGCCGCCGCGAATACTCCCTGCAGTTTCCGGTCCCGGTTATAAAAGGTCGTTGCATTGTAAGATACCACGGTCTCATTTCCGTTTCTGGCGCGGGCAGTCAGCTCATAGTTGGTGACCTTTTTTTCGTTGAGCACTAGTTTAATACCCGCCTCAGCCCGCTCCGGGTCAGTGAAGTAGTTCTTAAATGGTGCACCGATTAGTTCGTCGCGGGTGCAGCCGGTGAGCGCTTCCATCTGCTTGTTTACATCGGTGATGATACCGTATGGGTCAGTGGTCATCAACGCGTCTATATTGGATTCGATTAGAGAACGGGTGTAGAACTGCTGATCGCGCAGACGCTGATCAAGCTTCTTCTGCTCTTCTTCGACCTCCTTACGCGCTGTATTATCAGTCCCTATCAGAAGATATCCGATGATGGTGTCCTGATCATCGCGTAGTGCAGTCACTGATACGACTGCCGGAAAGCGACTGCCATCTTTGCGGATGTAGGTCAATTCGTAGATGTCTTCGATTCCACGCGAGGCCTTGAAGACCAGGGCCTCAAAACCCGGAGTAATGGTGGTTGCAAGCTCAAGGCTTAAAGTCTTAGCACGAGCGATTACTTCCTGCGGATCGGAAATGTCAGCCGGGGTGATCTTATCTAACACTTCAGCAGCTGAATAGCCCAGCATACGCTCAGCTCCGACATTAAATATTTGAATGACCCCTTTTGCATCGGTGGCAATACTTGAGAAGTTAGCACTATTGAAAATCGCGTTCTGCAAAGCCCCAGCTCTTAACAGTGCATCTTCTGCCTGTTTGCGCGCCGTGTTATCGGTACCGATCAATAAGTAACCTATGATGTCGCTTTGAGCGTCGCGCAGCGCGGTGACCGATACAACGGCTGGGAAACGGCTGCTGTCCTTGCGGATGTAGGTCAATTCATAGATGTCTTCAATTCCGCGTGAAGCCTTAAAGACCAAGGCCTCGAAACCTGGTGCTATCGGGGTAGCTAGTTCGAGGCTCAATGACTGGGCGCGCGCGATCACTTCGTGAGAATCAGAAATCTCAGCAGGAGTGATTTTGTTCAGCACATCGGAGGCAGTGTAGCCGAGCATTATTTCGGCTCCGACATTGAATAGTTGAATAACTCCATTCGCGTCGGTAGCGATAATCGAGAAGTTAGCGCTGTTGAAAATCGCGTTTTGTAAGGCTCCTGCTGCAAGTAGTACTTCTTTTCTTCGTACCTCGCTAATGACATCTATTGCTTCAGCGGCCACGGTAATAACGGTAGAGTCAAGATTCCTGTTAGACATTGCTCATCCTCCTCTTAATAATGGCTGAAATTTCATTATTCATGATTCAATCTTGTATTTAATAGTCGGCTTAATATTGGGTTAAGAATTATGCCTCAGGCGCACAGGTCTCAATTTTTAATCAGCTCATTAATATTGCTATCATCCCCAATTTACGATTTATTGATACCATCTGGTTATAAATTAATTAATAAGCCCCAGTTCAGGAGATAATACGTTTTCAATCCTTTGCCTCTGTACTGCATGAAGGATGGAAGCCAATGGCGAAGTTGGCAAGGTTTATATCTCAAAGATCACTTATACCTTAGTCAGGGAAAAATACAATTGTTTGCCCAGAGCCCAGATGTATGTAAAAGGAAGTTTGAATATGTATTTTGTAGAATGATAAAGAATTAATATTAATGATATTGAGTTAGGCGAGAAGATGGATAGAAATAACCACTGTCTATTGGCAATTGACTATATTTAATGTTGGGCTGCAATTTGTTGTTATTCTATGCAGTTTAAAAATTAACCAACACTTATGATCAATTTAATTGCCTTTCTATAACAATCAAATGAACAAACTTCAACTTTTGAGCACGATTGTGTTCGTTTGCTGTCTACTGCTGTCCTGTAATGGTCCTTCTAAAAATCAGGTGGAATTTTCGATTGAACAAAATAAAGCTTTTACGCAGGCACATACCAATGGAATATTAGTCAACGAAGGATTAGAGAGATGTAGACACTTTGTGAAAGATTGGCTGGCTTATTCAGATCCTGTTTCCGGTCTCATCCCCAGAAATTTGTACGAGGATGCTGATATCTGGAATGCAAAGGACGCCGCCGCGGACAATTATCCATTTATGGTATTAACTGCATCGATAACTGATCAAGCACTTTTCCTGGGACAGATGACTGAAATGCTGAAAAACGAAACTCGACTTACCTCACGTATCGACAGACTTCCGGATACCTATTCTTTTAGTAAAAAAGGGTTTGATAATCCAAAAGCTGATTTAGAAAGTATACTGTTTGGCTCCTCTGAGTATGTTAAAGATGGGTTATTACCTCTAACTGAATGGTTGGGAGAGAGCCCGTGGTCTACCAGGATGATTGGTATCCTGGATGATATTTGGTTACATGCACCGGTGGAGACAGTTTATGGCAATATAGTCTCTACCAATGTAGAACTCAATGGTGAAATGCTCCAAGTGCTTTCACGTATCTACTGGATGACCGGAGAACAAAAATATCTTGATTGGGCCATACGCTTAGGCGATTATTATTTATTAGGGACCCATCATCCAACCAGAGATTTTTCTGAACTCAGGTTGCGTGATCATGGATGTGAGATTGTATCCGGACTCTGTGAACTTTATGTGACCACGAGTTTTGCAGCCAGCGAAAAGAAGGAGGAATACCAGTCTCATATCCACGAAATGCTGGAAAGGATCCTGGAAGTTGGTAGAAACGAAGACGGACTTTTTTATGATGCCGTTAATCCACAAAACGGAGTTATAACTGAAAATCGAATTGCTGATAATTTTGGATATACTTTCAATGGATTCTATTCTGTTTATCAGGTTGACTCTGTAGAAGCCTACAGGATGGCCACTTTGAAGGGACTGGCCGCTTTAAATGATAATTATCGCAATTTTGATTGGGAGTCTGGATCTTCAGATGGTTATGCAGATGCTATCGAGGGTGCTTTGAATTTGTATGCCAGAGAACCTTTAGCGTCTACAGCTGCCTGGATAGACAGCGAAATCACGGTGATGTGGTCTATGCAAGACTCGAGTCACCGGTCCAATACCTCACAATGGCGCTCATCTGGTATCATTGAAGGATGGCATGGTGATGGGAATTTTGCCAGGACTACCATCATGTATTGTCTTTGGAAAACCCAGGGCGTGACAGCCTACCCCTGGCGATCTGATTTACAGATAGGTGCTGTGTTAGATAAGGATGATTTACTTATAAACATTACCCTTGAAAAAGATTGGGATGGTGTGTTGAAATTTGATACTCCCAGGCATCAAACTATCATGCATATGCCCTTGGATTGGCCTCGAATCAACCAGTTTCCAGAGTGGTTTACAATTGGAAAAAACGGAAATTATGAATTAATCGAATTTAGTAATAAAACCAAAAAGGTCATATCCGACCGGGAGTTGATCAATGGAATTCCACTTTCATTGCATAAGGGAGTAAATAGATTCATATTGAAAAAGCAAAACCCAGGAATATGATATTTGGCATGAATCAGGTACATTGTCTCAAGTCACTTGAAAGAGCTTGGGTTTTATGCAATAAATCGTCATGGAGACTATGTTCATTTAGAGCAGAGAGTTTCACCTTGGGCTATAAGTATTTGAAACTATTACATTTTGCTTATTTTTAATCTCCTGCTGCTAAACCTGCTTATTCAACCAATGTAAAGTGTTGACCAAACACGTATGATCAAATATTCAAAATGGACCATGCTTTCATTCTGCTTTGCCTTGGCTTTATTGCCAAGTTGTAGCTCGACCAAATCGAAGGCAAGTAGGGCGAAAAAAAAATAATAATAGAGGACTTTGACCGTTTCTACGATAAATTCCATAAAGACAGGGTATTTCAACTATCCAGGCTCAAGTTTCCACTGCAGGGGCATAGCGAGACCGGCAAAAAGTGGACTAAGGCTAATTGGAATATCATGAAGGGTCGCATCTATGATGTGGACAAATCCCAATACAAAGTCGAATGCAAAAAGACTGACAAATCATTTTTCCAGCTAGTCTGGATTGAAAATGCAGGATTCAACTCCGAATGCAGGTTTGAATTAATAGATAACAAATGGTACCTGGTCTATGCACTCGCAATAGATATTTAAACCAGTATCTTATTCTTTAGGTTTTTCTGTGAGTGAAAACCAATTTCCTGAATCGTCGCAAAACAAGGCTTCATAAGCATAAAATTCTTTCGTAGGCGGTTTTTTGAATACGACTCCTTTAGTTTTCAGCTCTTCATAAGTAGCATTGAGGTCATTGCATTGAAACACCCCAAATCCAAAAGTCCCTTTCTTCACAAGATCTCTCATTTGATCTGCGGCCTCTTCTTTAAACATCATACCTTTTTCAATAGCCATGAGGGATATTTCTAAATCCGGTTGATCCGGCGGACACACCGTCAGCCAACGCATACCTGGCCCGATAGGTGCGTCAGTATGAACTTTGAAACCAAGTTTGTTTACGTAAAATTCGAAAGCATGGTCCTGGTTTAAGACAAAGATGCTCACATGATTCATTTTAGTGATCATAAATTTCTATTTTTAGTTTAGTGAAATATAGCATCGAAGATCCGAAGGCTTCAATCAAACCACTTCTTGAAAATTGCTTTTTTTCGTCCAACCTTTTTGTTCAGCAAAACAGTTTGGAATAAAATGAAGGGGACTTTCCTGAATTCGTTTTTGCCTTGCTTTATATTGGCGCTGATATACTGAAGGCGACACTCCTTCGTTTTTTTTGAATAAACCTGTAAAAGAGGTTACGCTGTCAAAACCCACCTCAAAACAAGTCTCTGCCACGGTACAACCACTTCTCAAAAATAATTTTGAATTATCAATCCTCACCTGTATCAGATATTGATGTGGCGTTTTTCCATAGAGGGTTTTGAACAACCGAATTAAATGAAATTTTGAAAAACAGGCTTCATCAGCAATATTCCCAAGATCTAGTGATTCACTGAAATGGGTGTCCATGAATAGTTTAGCTTGCACTATTCTTTGATACAGAAAATATTTAGGATAGGTTTTGAGCATATTGGTATTTTGTGCCCGGCGTAAAGTTTATTTATCTACTAATTTCAACCATGCCCTTATGGTTTTACTCAGTAATTTTTCTTTGGTCTTCACATCAGCCAGATCATTAAATACAATAGTCTTCCGGCCATCTTTAAAATCACCTTCCAACAGACCCGAGGAGTCTTTTACTTTTGCTCCGCTCGGCCATACCAGCATGATCTTGCCTTTGTGGAGATTCATCACGATGATTTCCCTTTTATATTCCTTCGGATCGAAGGGTTTCATTTCACCGGTATAATAAAAACTTGGATTGTTCCATTTGATTCTTTCACTGATCTCAGGGTCTGTGCTCAGTATGAATTGGCGGATATATTCTATGATCTTACCCAAAGATGGTTCCAGTTTTTGGATATGCTGAGAGACTTGTTGTTGATCAGACAATACTTGTTTAGCCATAATAAACATTTCTTTTATGTACCTGCGAAATTACTGATCTCCATTGAATTTCATTGACTCATGAACTATTATGTTTTAGTATGATATTGTAAGTCTCAAGATATATTCATTTCAAATTGCAGACTTCATAGTCCCGATAGAAGCCAAATTTGCATCAAAGTAAATGAAACCATTTTAGTTAGGATCATTTCCAGTTAACTTTTCTAGTCTGCCAGATCATGAATTCAAAAAATTGAGTACATTGGATTGTTAAAGTATCATTTGATACAAAACCCGAATATGATGATCGCTGCTAAAATCTTAATCGTAATTGTCGCCTTGGAGCACTTTTATTTTTTATGGTTGGAGATGTTTGCCTGGGAGACCAGTGGCAAAAAAGCATTTAAAGGAATCATGCCTGATCACTTATTTACACCTACCAAAGGCCTGGCTGCAAACCAGGGATTATACAATGGATTTCTGGCTGCAGGTCTGATCTGGTCATTGCTTATTACTGATACGATGTGGAGTCGTAATGTGGCTCTGTTCTTTTTAGGATGTGTGGTCGTAGCCGGACTGTATGGGGGCATCACAGCGAGTAAAAAAATACTCTACATCCAGGCGATGCCGTCGATTCTGGCTTTGATATTGGTATACTTTAGTAAATAGAAGATCATCATTCTGACTTGCGGAAGATTTAACTCTGATACACCAATTAATTTTTATTGACAGATGGTGACTCCGGGTATTTCACCGGCCTCAAACAATATTAAAATTCCTTCCTGCTTCAAATTTTTCACTCCTGAGCGATTCCTTTTTTGGATCAATTCCTAACTTAATTTCAAAGACTATAATGAAGCATTTTTTTATGCCATAAGTAGTAGGAAAGGAATAAAACAGCCATAAAGATGAACATGAGTGTCATGGAAAGGTGAAATCCCTCTTTGTAAATAGCCGAATAAGTAGCCCCAGCGAGGTCAAAAAACAAACCCGCATATGCCCATTCTTTTACCCGGTCAAAGTTTGGAATAAGAATGGCAATAGCACCCAGTAACTTGGCTACTCCTATAAAGGGGATAAAATAATCCGGATAGCCCAGCCCGGTGATCATATTTACCGCATCTGGCGACATCATGATATCTGGTATAGCAGTAAATGCCATAAAAGCAGCAAATAGTCCGGTTACGATCCAATACCAAAGGTTTAAGTTTTTTTTCATCTAGCTTTTATTTATAAGATTTATACTTTTTCTGCACAATTAAACATCCAGTTGATTCCATATTTATCAATACAGCTTCCAAAATAGCCACCCCAAAACATTTCTTGTAGGGGCATGGAGATATTACCTTCTGCAGAGAGTGCTTCAAACAGTTTTTTTGTTTCTTCCCTGGTAGCAGGTTCCAGGTTGATATGCATATTATTGCCGGTAGTCACTGTAAATCCCATACTGGCCGGTGCATCGGTAGCCATCAATATATGACCTCCGAGTATAGGCAGTTCAATATGCAGGATCAATTTTTTATCTTCATCTGATAGCGATGGATGCTCCGTATCCACAGGGATATCTCCAAAACGCTGGATACCTCCTCCTGAAAATTCGCCTCCAAATACTGATCTGTAAAAAAGAAAAGCCTCCTCTGTATTGCCTGGAAAATTAAGATAGGTGCTGACTCGGGACATTATATTATTTTTTAATTGATAACGTAATTTGATTTGAGAGGCCAGGTAAGTTTCTAATTGATTGAAGGTGCCACCAAACCCTTGTTGCATACTTTCGTGCATAGCATCATATGTGGCCAATTGGGCATCGGTAGCTTGACGAGGGCCTCCAGTCAGGGTCAAGGTGGTCACTCCCTGATGCTCTTCCAACGAGATTTGATTAAAGATCTCCTCAGGGAAATCTATATCGAATGGGGCCTTACAAACATTACCTGATTCGTCAGAAAATGAATTGACAAATTCGATTTTATTCGGTTTTTGGATGGTTACATATTTAAATAGTCCCCACATCGTATTAACTGGCCCTTCCATTTTGTAGTGAAAACTACCGCCTGGTCTAAAATCTAATTTTTTTACTGTGATCGCCATTCCTGCAGGACCCCACCAATCAGCCATTGCAGCAGCGTTTTCAAAAGCTTCAAATACCATTGATATAGGTGCATTGAAAGTCCGTACTAATTGAAACCTTCCAGACCTAATATTTGTCCGAACATTTGGTAGTTGCCTTGCCAGGTATGCAGTAAGTTTCTCTACATTTTGTTTTAGTCCTTCGTCTGCTTTAAAGGTTTTCACTACCTGGATAAATTGATCACGGGATTCGAATAACATATGCCAGTTGAGTAAGGTATTTTGACCTTGAGCTTCAAATTGAATGGTGGCTATAAAAGGCGGTACAGAGACATGCTTATACACCAGTTTTTGATGATGGATGACTTCACTAAATATGCTTTTGTTATTGTAATCCGTACCATCCGGCCCATGCATGGTTAGGTTCCATATTCCCCCGGCTTGTACTTCCATATCCTGAATTGTATTGGTAAATCCATTAGGTCCCCACCATTGAGCAATATGTGCGGGCTGGGTCCACACATCCCATACCAATTCGATCGGTGCTGACAATAACCGGGATATCCTGAGCTCACGATCTGCAGTGTTTTCTTCTTGCTGTATCATGATGATTATTTTTTTTGAATTTTATCGAGATAGACTTCGAGTGCGTCTAGTTTGGATTTCCAAAACTGTTTATATTGATCTATCCAGGCAGATACCTCACCGAGCTGTTCCAGTTTTGCTTCGCAGATGCGCTCACGGCCATGTTGTTTGATTTCGATGAGCCCACATTCGCTGAGTACTTTTACATGTTTTGATACAGCGGGTCTGCTGATATTAAAATTCTCCGCCACCGCATTGAGCGATAATGTCTGTACCGCTAAAAGGCCCAGAATAGCCCTGCGGGTTGGGTCTGCGATAGCTTGAAATACATCTCTTCTGGTCTTCATAATGTAACTATTTGGTTACTCAAATATATATGAAACCTTATGGTTACACAATAGAAGTTGAACTTTTATTTTTTGCTATAAATTTTTGAAACTTTTTTTGCCGCATTTTCAAGACCCAATCCAGAGCTAATAACTTGATTATCTTTGTCATAATGTTAAAGCCGGGTTCATATCATAAACTCAGACTATTGCGGGAGACTGCTCAGGGGGCCTACCTGGATGATGGGGCTGATGGGGTATTGTTGCCGAAAAGGTTTTTGCCACCTGATGTAAAATTTGGTGACGAGATAGAAGTGTTCATCTATCATGACAAAGAAGGCAGGCCGATCGCTACCACCCAAAAACCATATGGCGTGGTAGGGGAAATCGTAAGGCTCCGTGCTGTCACCGTCACTCCACATGGTGCTTTCCTGGACAATGGATTGATGAAAGATCTTTTCGTGCCCAAAAGCAAGCAACTGCGTGGTATGGCGCCGGACAATGAATACCTCGTGATGATCTACCTGGATGAGATCACAGATCGGCTTTGCGCTACGGAGAGACTGGAGCCCTTCCTCACTAACGAAACATTGACGGTCAAAGAGCAGGAAGAAGTCGACTTGCTCGTATACCGCAAAACCAATATTGGGTACCAGGTCATCATCAATAAGAGACATCTGGGGGTGTTGCACCACAATGAGATCTATCGTCCCATAGCTATTGGTGACACCTTTAGAGGATATATCAAAAAAATATTGCCTGATAATAAAATCGATGTTGTTGCAGGTAAACTAGGATTCAAAAGGGTAGAGGATGAAGCGCAAAAAATCGTCCGCTTACTGCAGGAGCATGATGGATATCTTCCCTATCACGACAAATCTGATCCGGAAGCTATTTATGCCTTTTTTGGAATGAGTAAAAAAACTTTTAAAATGACCCTCGGCGGATTGTATAAATCGAAAAAAATAGAATTAGAAAAGGAGGGGATCAAGTTGATACCCGGTATAAAATAAAAAACCATTTCGTGCACGGAGCACCTCCTGATGCTTCTTGGAATCGACATATTTTATGTCAGAAGTTTCATGATTAGTGGAGACTACACTATCACGCTGCTGACTACTCATAAAGAATTTCTCTCTGCCATTGAATACCCCACAAAGGTTATGGAACAAGGCAAAAACAAATAATTTTTGCTCATCAATGCCGCACAGGACTTCGAGCCCACCTATCCCCCTGCGATTTCACTTACCAGGTTACCTTTAGTTTCTCCCTGCATAGATACCCGAAACAACCTTTTTATTTAACCTATTTAATTTATTACATCATGTTATCATTAATGATTCTTTACACGATTTTATTTCCATTGATGACGATGAAATCAACACTGATCATCATGTAGAAAATACCGCAAACTTTATTTTAAAGTTACACTCCAGAGTCTAATCTGAAATAAAAGAAGCTTGGTAAAACTTTGTCAGTACTTTCCAATATCAGAAATGAATGTCAACCAGTCACTGACAAAGCTTTGCCTCTCAAAGCAGGCGACATCAACCAAAGGCCCCACCCACCACTGATCACACTACTTCCGATCCAGAACCAGGTACCAAAATATCCCCAATCCACTTTATGGAGCTGAGCATCTACCAATAATAGACCTGCTACTGCACCAAGCCCAAATACCACGAGCACTGCACCATAGGTCTGATACTCTCTGGCATGAGCTCCTTTCCACATCAGGTAGTTGCCATACAAGGTCAAGGCAAACAGCGCCGCATAAAATCTACCGCTAAATGCATCCAGCATCCAGGGCCAGTAATTGGACGAAAATGCAACCGGAGACATAAGCAATCCCATGATATGAATGCCCATAAGGGTAGAATGGACGATGAGTATGATTTTCGTCAAAGTAGAATTGCGGACGAGGTCCTTCATACTATATTCTCTGGTCAGGTATAAAAACCATCCGGTGATGAGGCATGAGCCGCCATAGAGCCCAAACCATAGGGCGATTTTCCAGGTTTTAGTGAAAGGCACCGTGTCGCAATATATCAAGGTCAGTAAGGTAGCCCATAGTGTAAATAGAAAGGATGCCGTGATCACAAAGCGGGCAGGACTCCACCGGTTATATTTGATCAACAGACCAACGGCAGCCATTTCGGCAGTATAGAAAAAGCCAAGAAATCGGGTATTGAAAGGCTTTAAGGGCCAGAAAAAAGCTGGACCCGTCTGCTGAGGTAGAAAGATCAACCCCAGTGCAATCGGCAGTACCAGGATGATGATGAGGATAAAAAAATAATAGATAGATTTTGGCAGGATTGAGTCTTGATGCATACGAATGATCAATGGTGTAAATAAAGATAATTAATCAGCCATATTTTGTCCAATTAAACATTTTTGTCATGAGGAACCCGGCTTGCGATAGTTAAGTCTGATGCTATCTTTATTTACAGCTTTGACATTCCCCCTCAATCACCTATTTTTGCAGCTCAATCATCAGATACTCCATAATCAATGAAAAGAATCATCCTGACCCTTAGTATTGTTGTCACTGCTTTAGTAGCATGTAAAAATGAACATCCAGACCTCAAGACAGCTTTTGACCTGTTTAAAGATGCTCAATCCACCAGGCAAAATATAATTACTACCAGTGCTGACCTTAAAAATCAAGCTAAAATGGTAGATGGCAAGATCAGAAATGAAGACGAGGAAAGTGTATTTGCCATATCCGAAGTGTACAATCACCTCGAGTTTGTAGAGAAGGGTCTGGGCAAGTTGGCTGGTAGAGAAAGAGCTGTGCCCGGGCATGAAAAAGAATCCGGTGGGGCACCAGCGATAGAAGGGAAACTAGGCCCGTCAGAAGTGTTGATGCTTCAAAAAAACTATCGTGATTCCATCTTGCTCATCAAAAACGACCTCGATGCGGCAGCGACCCTGCTTAATCACCTCAAAACCAAATTTAACCAATAAGGCGTTTTGAGGAAGTGGCTGATATTCACTTCATTCTGCCTTTTTTACATCTCGTGCACTAGCTGGCAGGATAAGGATCTGTACATTCCGGAGATCTTCGTCAATGCCAGGCAAGAAGTATACCTTATAATTAAAAATCAAGGTCATACCCCCATCGATGAATCCAATATCGATCTCGAGGTCTATTGGGACCGGCTTCTGCCGATAACATTTAATTTAGATAGCCTGGACCCTCACTTTCGAAAACCTGGCGACAGCAGTATTATCAAACTACCCTTTAACCCGGGTACTAAACCTCATATTGTTTCTGCCAGGATTGATACCAAAAATGCTGTTCAGGAAACAGATGAAGATCACAATGTATACCTCAGGACCATTTCGTCGGATTCAATTCCACAATCCCTCATATTTAACTATCCAACACCGACTCATCAGTTTGACGAAGCCGTCTACGATAACTTGATAGACCATAGTGTGATGACAGATCAGGTCATTTGGTACGAAGGCAAGCATCCTTATGTGTTAAAATACTGGCAAGCCGCCTGGAAGGATCGCCTCAAACTGGAGATTCAAGACATATATAATGGTGTCGCGGTTTCTTATCCGGATACTTTAACCAGTGAATTTTCAAGGGAACAAGCTTTCGATATTTTTCTTCGGTACGTGGCCCACAGTCTATATATCGAACAAGAGCATTTGGTCCCATGGTCTGTCAATGAATTTGCCCCGGGTGATTACAACACACTGTGGGATGCGCGATCTTACTTTGATTGGGATAGCCTCCAACATACCTATCATTATGACTATCAGGCTGGTGGTGCTGTCAGAGTCTTCCACCCTCTGATAAGCTATCTGGCAGCCAGATCGGTACTGACAGGATCAGCTACGCAGCTTGATAAGGCATTGAGCGATCTATTTGGCTTTATCCGCGGATACTTTAACCATACAGAGCGGTCTGGACTGATCTTTTACCAAGATGTAAGGAGCACCTGGTTTCCTCAACCCGGGCAACAGCATACTGTATTTACATGTTGGGCGACTGGTGGTATGATCCTGGAATTTTGCCGGGCGATGAATATGCCGGTGAGGCGGGCTGACATCGAATTGTATAATGGACTGCACACTCAATTGCATTTCCCGACCCTGGGCTGGCATCTGACCCATGCCGATGATTTGTACGACCCCATGTTTTATCCAATTCACAAACAAGTACTCTCTACAGAGGTCCTGATGAATGAAAATGAATATTATTCTTTTCAAAAAAACCACCCCATTTGTATCCTTGACTCCTGTCACACCCGTCGAACTCAAAACACCTATGACCGCAGGAGGTGGATGGTGCAAAAAGCAGCATCACATGGATCCAACGGACTCGGCACAGGCTTCCTTTCTTTAAAACTCGATGAGAGCCAACTTGCTTTTAAGTCTTATCTCTCTGGCGATGAATTTCCCGATATCCTGGCACCTTTATTTTCTGTCGAAGAGCAGAAAAGAATCAACCAGTCGTTATTGTGTCCAAGGTCCGATATAAAAATGATGAAAGAGCGATATCAACGCTACCTTGCTTGTAAAAACAACACGAGGTGATTTTTTTTTATTGTTACTATTTAATTCCCAATATCAAAGGCTACAAAATATCTTTGCACACTTTTTTATAACCATACAGCAACAAGATGAAAATAATGAAATTTGGCGGTACCTCCGTGGGCAAACCAGAACGCATGAAGGAAGTATCCCGATTGATCACAGCAGATCAGGAAAGCAAGATCGTAGTACTCAGTGCATTGAGTGGTACTACCAATAAGCTCGTGGAGATCAGTAAACACTGCTTCAACAGAGACAAGGTGACGGCCAAAGCCGAAATAGATGCCCTGGAAGTACATTACCGAAATTTTATCAAAGAACTCCTCCATCAGGACCCAACCTATCAAAAGGCAGAATCCATCTTAAATGAGCATTTTGATTTTTTAAATATCACGACCAAGGTATCTTACAGTGAAGCTCTAAACAAAGATATTCTCGCCCAGGGTGAGCTGTTATCGACCAAATTGTTTAGCTGTTACCTTGAAGAAAATGGTATAGCACATCATCTGTTGCCTGCACTTGATTTTATGGTGATCGATGTCAATGATGAGCCCCAGATCCCAATGATCAGATCCAAACTGTTGCCCATCCTGGCAGCTACCAGCGATAGCCAGATCTATGTGACCCAGGGGTATATCTGCCTCAATGCCCGTGGCGAGGTAGACAATCTCAAACGGGGAGGCAGTGATTACAGTGCTTCTTTGATCGCGGCAGCTGTGCAAGCCAGTGTCTGCGAGATATGGACGGATATCGATGGTATGCACAACAATGATCCACGGATCGTCAAAAGTACCCGCCCGGTAGAGCAGTTGAGTTTTGATGAAGCGGCTGAGTTGGCTTATTTCGGTGCCAAGATCCTGCATCCAGCCACGATCTGGCCGGCTCAACAAGAACATATCCCGGTAAAACTTTTAAATACCATGGCGCCTCAGGCCAAGGGTACCCTGATCTCTAAATCTGCTGCCAGTCAGGGGGTCAAAGCAGTTGCGGCCAAAGATGGCATCGTCTCGATCAATATAAAAAGCAGCCGAATGCTCCTGGCATATGGGTTTTTGAGAAGTGTATTTGCTGTATTTGAAAAATATAAGACGCCTATCGATATGATCACCACTTCAGAAGTGGCGGTATCCATGACAATAGATCAAATGGCCTATATCAATGAAATCATCGCTGAGCTCGGTCAATTTGGTGCAGTGTCAGTCACGCCCAACCAAACCATCATATCTATCGTAGGTCACAATCTCGTCAAGTCTGAAGATCTTCTGGAAAATATTTTTGCATGTATCACTCATATTCCTGTGAGTATGGTCAGTTATGGGGGCAGCCCTCACAACGTATCTATCCTGGTACCAGCCGATCATAAAAATGAAACACTGGTTGCTTTGAATAAGAAGTTGTTTGGTTTGGATTAGGCGTTATTTTTTAAATCTTCATTTCCAACATTTGCCAATTTTACCAGTTTGGTGTCTTTTGTTTAAGATAGAATCTATAAGTATATAAAATGATTAATTAAATATTCAAACCCCCAAAGGTTACTATATTTATTTTATGATCAATAACGATGACCAATACCATGAACTTCCCGAATGGCAGGATGACTTTATGGATGAAGAAGAAGAAGGTGAATCATGGAAGCCCAATCCTACCCGTGATGCCTGCAAAGCTATGTATGAGCAATGGAATGAAGTAGTACTTATACTCAAGGCTGCGTTCGACAGTTTAAAAGAACCCAAAGACAATGATCGTTTTGACAAAGAATATACAGAAGAGTTTAAAGCATCGTTGTTGTCAGATGCCTTCCAGGTCGCTATCAAAATCAGAAGCTCAGTGGTGGATCTGTATATGCTCAAAATGGAAAATGCGTGCCTGATCAGAAAAAATGCAGAAAATATTCGGGTAGCTACCAATCATTTTTTATTGACCGGTACCATGGAAGAAAAACATTATTATATCGTACGTGCCGAGATAGATCAGTTTAGAGAATTATTTAAAATCTGGGTTTCCACTTTTGAAAAAGATGAACATGAAGACGAATGGGGCTTATTCAATTAAGTCGATCAAGCTTACATTTGTACGTATATAATATTCTCCATTGAAATCATTTTTCAAAAAAGGTCTTATTGAAGCAGGTGTAGACGAAGCAGGTCGGGGTTGTCTCGCAGGACCGGTCTATGCCGCTGCGGTGATTTTGCCTCGGGGATTTCGCAATCCGGGTATAGATGATTCAAAAAAGCTAAATCGCAAAGAAAGAGATCGTCTACGCTCCATTATTGAAAAAAAAGCGATTCACTGGGCAGTAGCGGCCTGCGATCCCCTGGAGATCGATCGACTCAATATCTTATGGGCTTCTGTCCGGGCCATGCATCTGGCTTTGGATCAGATACCCCTGGAGCCTGATATGATCCTTGTAGATGGCAATAGATTCAAACCTTATCGATCGGTAGCCCATACCTGTGTCATAGAGGGGGATGCCATCTATCTCTCTATCGCAGCTGCTTCTATCCTGGCCAAGACGCATCGTGACGAACGCATGCAAGCCCTGCACCAATCTTTTCCACAGTATGGATGGGATACAAACAAAGGTTATCCAACTCCTGACCATAAAAAAGCACTTAGGATGTATGGAGACTGTGATCATCATAGAAAAAGTTTTCGTTGGGACTTACCTGTCCAGGGCGTATTATTTGAATAGAATGCTAAAATATTATGCCATTATGGCTTGACTTTCAACTAAAGCAAGGCCCTAAATTGTCTTTTTGGCTGAAAAACAAAGAAGGAATGTTATTTGTTGATCGAATGTTGGCGTTATATTGCCCTTTCAAATTATGTTCAATACTGATTTATATAGACTGTCAAGCCCCGATGAATTGGAGTTTCCCATTATGGCTACGGACGAGGAGGAAGAAACTACTGAAGATGGTGATCAGCCAGAAGAGCTGACCATACTGCCCATGATCAATGCAGTTCATTTTCCCGGAGTCGTGATGCCCACCACGATCACCCGAGAAAAGTCGATTCAGGCAGTCAATCAAGCTTACAGGGAAAAGAAAAGAATCGCGGTCCTGACACAAAAGGATGCCAACTCAGAAGATCCGGGGTTCAATGATCTGTACAAAATAGGCACAGTCGCCAGAATTCTGAAAGTACTCAGAATGCCCGATGGTACCACTACGGCTATTTTGCAGGGCCGTAAAAGAATAAAAATCATTCATGAGATCTCAGACGAACCTGTATTAAAAGCCAGCTTTCAGGGACTTAATTATAAAGAACCCTCTGAAAAGCTTGAATTTGAGGCATTGATCTCCACCATTAAGGATCTGGCCAAGAAAATTATTGATCTTTCTCCGCATATCCCCGGCGAAGCCGCTACGATGTTGAGAAATATCAACGACAATGTATTCTTGCTCAATTTTATCGCGTCTAATCTTGGTGTCAATCTCAGCCAAAGACAACAATTGCTGGAGAATAATGACCTGGTAAAAAAAGGCCAGGCCATCCTCGAATACATTCATAAAGATCTCCGACTCCTGGAGCTTAAAGATCAGATAGAAAGCAAAGTCAGAGGAGATATCGAAAAACAGCAACGCGACTATTTCCTCAATGCACAACTTAAAACCATCCAGGATGAACTGGGTCAAAATCCTCAGGAGGACGATCTGAAAAAACTGGAAGTCAGAGGAGCTGAAAAAAAATGGCCCAAAACCGCCAAAGAAGCCTTTAATCGCGAGCTCGGCAAACTGCGTCGCACTAATCCTCAAATGGCGGAATATGGAGTGACGCTCAATTATGTGGAGTTATTGCTTGATCTTCCCTGGGAGGAGTATACCAAGGACAATTTTGATTTGAAAAAAGTAAAAACGGTCCTGGATAAAGATCATTTTGGCCTGGAAGATGTCAAAGAGCGCTTGCTAGAACATCTTGCAGTCCTCAAATTAAAAGGTGATATG
>OBID01000354.1_pt1 | contig 19638 bp, 16 predicted proteins | sample 1519781 | NCBI WGS metagenome assembly OBID01 (sample SAMEA3991478, study PRJEB22521) | metagenome | biome: anthropogenic terrestrial biome; feature: sewage plant; material: sludge | place: Sweden | collected 2012-09-26 | reverse complement strand
CTACACGACGCTCTTCCGATCTTGACAGAGCCCCGAGCCGAGTGAAAATATGAGTGAAATAAGCTTATCCATGCGCATCTCCTCGGAAAAGTAGTTTCAAAAAATGGTCGGGGCGACAGGATTTGAACCTGCGACCTCTCGGTCCCGAACCGAGCGCGCTACCAAGCTGCGCTACGCCCCGAAAATGCGCAGTAACTAGAATATCACTTTTGCTTGTGTCCCAAACACAAAGAAAAAGGGCTCCCGAAGGAGCCCTTTTAACTTTTGTCAAACCGCTTTACTTGCGAGGCAAGTTAACGTGGCAGTGTGAGCAGTATGTCTCTTGGTGGCACTTGTAGCAATTATCAGCGCCATCCTTGTGAACGACCGTTGGATGGTAATACATCCACTGCTTGCCCTCTACACTCTTCGTATGGTGACATGCGTCACAGAAGCGAGTTGAGTGGCAGGTTGCACACATCTTCTTGGTATACGTCTTCTTCTCGAACTGAGTCTTGTGCTCAAACTTCTGAGCTGAAGACTTGTTGATCTTGTGAGGCATATCCAACTTGTGGCAACTCTTACAGGTCTTGCTGTTTGGCAGGCTTGCTGCATCGCCGCTATGACAGAAGGTACAGGTCTCTGAATCTTTGTCATAGGCCGTTGCGTGGAGGCCGCCCTTAACGAACTTCTTTGCCTTATGAGAATCTGGCAAGACGCGATTCTTCATATGGCATGAAGTACAATCGCTCTTCTTGTGGCATGGGCCAACACACGTGTCGTAGCCGTTCTTATTAACCGAGCTACCGTGTACCGAAATCCAAGACTTCGAGGTTGAAGATCCAACATGGTGACAGTTGCTGCAGACCTGCTTGAAGTTATGACACTTCTTACACTTAGCGGCATCCTGCTTCGAGTGGAACTTCTTAAAGCTGTCAGAGTGAGGCATCGTCATACCATGGCAGTTCTGGCAGAACTGAGCGTTCACGCCGCCAGTACCGTGGCAGATCTCGCACTGTTTCGTAGACTTCTGAGCCTCAAGCGCATGCTTTGCGGTCACTTGAGCATCGGTCTTACCATAAACAGTCATGCTTGGTTTAGCTGCATAAGTAAAGTTTGCAACCTTATGCGATGCTGGTGGATTCTTCATCTTGCTGTGGCAGTCGCTACAGAACTTAGCTGTATGACACTGCTTGGTGCAAGACTCGATACCTGACTTAGCAACGGCCTTTGCATGCTGACCATTCGTCCAACTCTGAGTCGAATCATACGTCCAGTTAACTTCTTTGCCATGGTGACAAGAGTTACAGAAGTCGGTCTTGTTGTTATCGCCATGACACATTACGCATTTCTTGGCGAGTTCAGGGTTCTTTGCCTGAGTGCTGTGGTCTTTGAGGAATGCTGTTGTATGAGGCATCTCAACACCATGGCACTTATCACAGAAAGTCTTCTGGTCGTGGCAGGTGTAACAACGATTAACTGTTCCAACCGGCGCAACTGGCCACTCAAACTTGCTTTCTGCCTTTTGATCCTTTGTCGTCAAAAGCTTATTAACGTAATTCGTCTTAGCAAGAGCGTCTGGTGATTTTACACCTGACTCTTCTTCAACTTCTTTAACATGCTTCGTCTCTTCAAGTGCCAACTCACCATGCTTCTTCATGAAGTCTGCAGTCTGATGGTCTGAAGGCTTAAGTTTGAAGTCTTTAGGATGACACGTTGCACAGGTTCCAGGGGCAGGTGAACCTTTTTCGAGGCCGTGACAGCGATAGCATGCAGTCATCTTCATGAAGTTATCGTGACCGCCATTGAGCTTGCCAGTCTTAGGGTCAGAGTTTTGGAACTCATAACCCTCTTCGTTGTGAGCCACGCGATTGTGGCACATGGTACAACGAACACCACTGTCGGTGTGGACAGTGTGGTCGATGATGATTCCACTGCTCGCATTCACGACACGATTCTTCATGTCATGGCACTGAGTACACTGCGTGTCTGGGAACATCTTCTTGTTAAGCGACACTTCGCTTTCCCCATTTAATGGGATTGAGTAAGTGCCTGCTACGGTCATTGGCAACTCCGCAAGTGCCTCTGCTTTGTGAATCAAGTAGGCCACTACATTGGCATTGGCAGGCATATGACATGAAACACAAGACACCTTCGAGTGAGATGAACGATTGTACGTGTTAATCGAATCGTCTTGTACTTTGTGGCAAATCTCTGCACAGAACCAATAGGAAGTCGTTGCGCCGACCATGACGACCATAACCAAGCAAAGAATGGCCAGGGTTACACCTGTCCAGATAATTGCTCGTGGCCGTGTCACTGGGTTTTTAAACGCAGTGATTGGGTGAAAGGCCATACGTATCTTCTCCTTATTCTTGCCCCGACATAAGGTGAACCATCACAGATTCTCCTTATCCATTACACATATACTGCACTTTACTCGACTTCGCGGTTAAAAACAACAGATAAGCGGGCATTTTTCTTAGAAATGTTTCCATTTATTCTGCAAAAATGTTTAGATATAAATGTGTTGAAAAATCTAAATAAATCAGTGGAGGACACTATGTTTGGCAGAAAAAAATCATCTCTTGAAAACGTGGAGAAAACAATTGAACTGAAGGTCTATGACAAGGCCATCGATATGAGTTGTTTTTCTGGAGGTTGAGGCCCCTCTTGGTCTCAGGCTGAGATTGTAGCAATGGTAGATGACGAAATTCAGCGTCGTTATCCTCAAGCAGTCATAAATTACTTTGACATCAAAGATGACCCTTCCCTTCTGCCCGCCGACATCGCAGCAGAAGTTGAGAGCAAGGGACTCTTTTGGCCCATCACCGTACTCAATGGACTCATTAAATACGATGGAATGATGACGCTACCAAAAGCCATCGCCATTATCGAAGAAGAACAAGACCGACTCGATCGCCTAAATGGCGCCCCCGAAAGCGACTGGAAGCGCGAAGAATAACTCTATTAATTTGAACTGGGAGAAATGTCCGTATCAGGCACTGCGTTTCCGTTATCGTCGAGCGCAGGAATGCCATTTCCTTGTTGAACGACAACGGGTTGCTGAACTGAAGTAGAAGCCGGCTTTACTTCGATGACGCAACCCGTTTTTGGTCGAATCTCGATAGCGGCCTGCATATATCTCGACCACAATTGGGCAGGATAACTACCTCCTGTAACCGAAATCCCTCTCACATTCTTCATCTCAACCTGAGCTTGTGGATAGCCCATCCAAACCGCAGTTGATACGCCATGGCTCCAACCACAGAACCAAGCGTCACGGAAAGACTGTGTTGTACCAGTCTTACCCGCGGAATACTCACTGATTTTTGAGGAAACTCCCGTTCCGCTGCTCACGACATCATGAAGGATGTTTGTCGTTGTATGGGCGATACGCTTTGATACAACTTGGGGTTGTTCTACTTTTTGACGGTAAACCACTTTATTATTACGATCCACGATCTTAACGAGTGGACTAGCTGTGACTTTTTTGCCGTCGTTGCCTATCGTTGCGTAGGCGCTTGCCATCTCAAGCGGCGATACTCCATATTTCAATCCACCAAGGGCAATAGCAGGGTCAGCGTCGATTTGACTTGAGAAACCAAAACGCTTCGCTAAGTTTGCGACATTCTTAGGGCCAATTTTCATAATCATGCGAGCATACACAGTATTAACCGAGTGGACAGTGGCATCGTGAACCGTCATCACGCCATACCCTTGGCCATCGTTGAAGTTCGAAACATTCCACATTTCATTTTTTACTTTGACGCTATAGGGAGCAGATGAAAAACCTTGACTTGGCGAGATCCCTTTCTCAAGACCTGCCATCAGCGTAAAAGGCTTGAAAGCAGAACCGGGCTGGCGCTTTCCTTGCACCGCTAAATTGTATTGACTTTTCGCCCAATCACGGCCGCCAACCAATGCCAACACGGCACCATCACTTTGGCGCACTGACACAATGGCAACTTCAGGTTCATTGGAAGCGCAGAAGGTCTTTGATGTTGCCTCAGCGTCTTTTTGCAGTTCAGGATCAAGCGTCGTATAGATTTTTAATCCACCGTGGTTGAGGGCTTCCTCGCCCAAATTCGCGATAACTTGACGCTTGGCATAATCAACGAAGTATGGATAAATAATTACATCTTTTTTGCGCTCGGTACGAATGACACCCAATTCCTTAATTACCGCCGCATCATACTCCTGCTGAGAAATCTTTCCCTGCTGAAGCATAGCCTCAAGAACCATATCGCGGCGCGCTTTTACGGGCGCGGGATCATCAAAGGCATCATAGGCACCTGGAGAGCGCACCAAACCAGCAAGCATCGCCGCTTGGTCGAGCGACAAATTTTGTACAGGCACATTGAAATAAGTTTTTGCGGCACTTTCTATACCATAAGCTCCCTGACCGTAATAGGCCATATTGAGATAGCTCTCAAGCACGGTATTTTTGCTATAGGTCATCTCAACACGCGTGGCCAAAATCGCCTCTTTGAGTTTGCGCGATAAGGTTCGCTCACCATTGGTGTAGAGCATTTTGACGAGTTGCTGAGTAATGGTTGAGCCACCCTGCTTAATAACGCCCTCTTCGGTATTGCGCTTAAGCGCGCGCATAATTGAGATGATATCGACGCCGCCATGTTCGTAAAAACGCCGGTCCTCAATAGCAACAGTAGCGTTCACTACGCTTGTTGGGACCGTGCTAATAAGAACAGGCTCACGCTCCTCATCCCCCACAAAGCGCGCAATTTCAGTACCATCAGCAGCATACATAATTGACGTCTGCGAAGATCGTTGCGCGATATTTTTAAGCGAGATATCAGGAGCAGGCATATTGACCAGTTTCACCACGCCAATAAGCACCACAACTTGAAGAATAATCAAAGCAATAACAACAGAGAGACCAATAGTAAGTATCTTTTTTCCTCGAAGATCTTCTGAGGTGAGTTCCTGCGGTTTTGGCCCCTTCTTCATGAAGGAAAAGAAATCTTTTTTTGGCTTCGCATAGTCGGGAGTTTTTTCTCCATTGGGGCCAACCCAGTCATCACGACGTTGCGCGATTTCGTCGTCAGCCAAAGGTACAACAGGAATCGGGGAGGCCGTTTTCTTGTCAACGGCAGAGAGAACGACGCCTGTGAGAATGAGACCGACACCTAAAAGTTGAACAAGAGTCAAGCGCTGCCCCAGAATGATCCACGCAAAAATGACGGTGAAGAGAGGCTCAAGCGTTGAGACAACAGCCGCTTCAGAAGCGCCAAGCTGGCGTACTCCGCGCATATAGAGAAGAATTGCAACGACCGTCGGAAATATCACGATGGTCATCATTATCAACCATGAACGAAATGACCAATCCGCTGCGGCGAAAAGCGCATGAGGACCGCTGGTAACTACGGTAAGGCCAATAAAACCAACCGCAGCAAACGCAAAGGTGAACGACATCATGGTCATTGAGGAGCGCCCGGGTAGCCATCGTTGCGACATGAGGTTGAATGCGGCATAACAAACAGCCGATGATATCGCGAGAACTATGCCCACGGTGTCTACATGCACGGTGCCGCCACCTAAAAGCCCCACAACAAGTACTGAGCCTAGGGCGACGATGGCAATAGAGATTCCCTTTTGTTTTGAAAAGGGCTCTTTAAAGAAAAAGGTTGTGCCAAGCACCGTAAGCGCTGGATAAGCATAAAGAAGCGCCGACGCAACCGAAGAATCAGCATGCTTAAGAGCAAGAAAGAACGTCAGCGAGCTGGCACCATAGCCAAACCATGCGAGCACCCAGTACCTCAGTATGTCACGCTTGGGTGCCTTAAAAGCGTTTGGGTTACGACGATAGGTGAAAAAGCCAATAATGAGTGCGGCAAGAAAAAACCGCCACGCCAAAAGCGGTAGCGGTTTTATGCCTACTTTGTAGGCCATTTGAGTCAATATAGCGAGTGTTCCGAAACAAAGAGCACCTAGTGCAACAGAAATGAGCGCTCTTGTGCGTTTCATGAAACCTCTTTATACACTTACTCCTTTGTTTCAATAACAGAGGAGAACGAAAACTTAAGGACGGCACGCACCAGCAAAGTCACCGCGACTGCCCAATGGAGAAATCTTAACTACATCGCCAGTTCTTGGTGCATGAATGTACATGCCTCCGCCAACGTAAATGCCCACATGATGGATGGGACTTCCAAAGAATACAAGGTCACCCGCTTGTAAATCGCTACGGCTTACACGCTCACCATATCCGATTTGCGCGCGTGAACTGTGAGGCAACGAAACGCCAACTTGGCGATAAACGAACATGGTAAAACCAGAGCAGTCAAAACGATTTGGTCCTGATGCCGCCCAAAGATAAGGAGCACCGAGATAACGCTTTGCAATACTTACTACTTCGCTACGAGGAGCGCGTGTTGGCGCTGGAAAAGTTCGGCCACCTGAAGATGTTGACCCGCCGCCTGAGCTCGCTGAAGCAGCTTCTGCCTGAGCTTCCAACTGCTTAATTTCTGCTTCTACGCCCTTGAGTTTCTTTTGGCGAGAAGCAAGCTGTGATTCAATTTCATCTTTATCCTGCTTCATCGAAGCCTTGGCGGACTTTGCGACTGCTTCTTGCGCACGCAACGTCTTTGTCAAAGAGACCATCTCAGCTTTGATTTGTTTGAGCTCAGCAGCTGAAGACGCATCCGACTCATTAAGTTGCTGCAAAACATCCCACGTTGACGCAAACTCATCAAAGTTCTCAGCGCCCAAAAGCACCTCAAGGAAACCACTGCTTCCCTGGCGATACATGCTGTTAGCACGGTCGTTCAAATGGCCTTGCACTACGCCTAAACGCTTACGTGTTGAAGCAAGCTTTTTCTCGGCTCTCACACGTTTGGCGATGGCGGCATTGTATTTATCTGACGCTTCGTTATAGCGCTCTGAAGCAGCTTCAACTTTATTATCTAGTGAATCGATTTGTTTCTTTATGGCACGAGCTTCGGCCATTTTAGACGCTTTCGAAGCATACGCTTCTCCTACGAACACCGTTCCAAAAATTAGAACACTGAGCACGCATACAGAGAAGACTGAAAATATCTTTTTAGTATTCAGAACATACTCCTGACATAGACTACAGTACCAGGGAACTGGGTATCATCTTGCGCCCTAACTCCACTCTAGGTATTGTATCAAACTGCCGTGATTAAACCAGCATAAGCACTACAGATGGAATCCAAAATGTAAACTGCAGTATTTTGAAAGCCCTGCTTGGAGGCTTTATTGAGCAAATTTGAAGGGATTTTAATCACAAAACCTTCACGAGAATCCTGCAATACAAAGTCTCTTATCGCACTCGCAAAGGCATCTCGATTCTGAGAAATCTCGGCAATACGCAAATCTACTTTAACAGCCGAATTTGTATCAATACTCTCAAATCGAGGTGAGATGTTTTGGTCCGACTGTTCATGGACAAGCGTACATTTTGCGACAAAAGGCATCTCGTCGGGTTCCCCAAGAACGGTCGTTTCTCCGAGATACGTAACCATTATTGCTGCGTCGTCATAGGAAGCACGGGCGAGGTTTTTGATACGTCGCGCAACTTGGTATGAAATCTCATCGTGAGATTCAATCTCGATTGCGAGCGAAGAAAGTATCCTATTACGATGTGTCGAGAAGGCGCGCGCGGCAGAATGGGAGATAACCTTTTTATCCTCCCACACATGTTTGAGCCCCAAAAGTGTGGCAAAAGTTTCTTGCCCTACGACACCATCGGGTTCAAGATTCATATTTTTCTGCAACTCAATTACCGCATGTTCGGTGTAGGTGCCAAAAACGCCATCAATTTCGCCACAAGTAAACCCGAGGCTGTTGAGCGCAATCTGTAGAATTTCAATATCGCGACCCTGAAAAAATGGATAGCGCAAATACAACATGCGATCGCCAAAGGCAAACGTTGAATCGACAAGAATTGACCACGTATACGAATCAACCTCGCCCGTAATTTCTAGGCCGTTTGCCTTTTGAAATTCCCGAATCGCCTCTTGCGTATCATCGAGAAAAACTCCGTCAACGCCCGTCTTCTTGAGGGTGTAACCCAAGTAGATGAGTCTTCGTTGGATATCTTCAACAGCTGGCCCGCGAGAGCCATGCTTTATAACCTTCATGATGTCGTACTCCTATAGTTTTGTTGTCAAAAAATCGACGAATGCCTGTGCGGCACGCGTTAGGGTTCTCTTTGGAGTTATCACATAAAAAGGCCTCTTTGCTGGAAAGCCTTCACATGCAATCTCCACGAGCGTGTTAAGGGCGAGCGATTTTTGAGCAACAAAACGGCTCACAATCGCAATGCCCAATCCCCCTTCAACCGCGCTCACAACAGCTTCGCCTGTTCCGAGACGAACAACAACTTCAAGCTCATCGTAGTTCACTTTGTTCTGAATGAACAGTTGCTTACATACTTGTTGCGTACCCGATTCTTCGCTACGCGCAATCCATCGAGCGTGAGCAAAATCTGAAAGCTTTGTGCACGCTTTAAACTCTGCTGCCATTTTTGGGTTTGCGACAATAATCAACTCATCGCTACCAAGCTTCGTAAAGTTCACCAGGTTGCTCTTTGATAGTGCTCCCACCATACCTAAATCGGCTTCGCGGCGCTCAATTTGGTCGAGCGTTTCATCCGTGCTCGCGACCGTGAGGTTCACTTGAACCTGCGGATAGTTTTGCAAAAACTCGCCCAGAAGGCCCGGAACAATATAATCGCCGGGTGTTGTGCTCAGCGCAATATGAAGCTTACCCGAAACCTCACCCGAAAGCCCCGCAATATCAGCGCGCGCCTGGTCAGCCTCTTTGAGCATCTCACGCGCGTAGGGTACAAGAACACGGCCCGCTTCAGTGAGCTCAATGCGGCGGTAGCGACGGTCGAGGAGAGACTCGCCAATATCAGTTTCTAAATTTTGAACCTGCATAGTGACGGCAGGTTGAGATACCCCCAGCACTCGGGCGGCTTGTGAAAACGAGCCTGATTCAATAACAGTGACAAAAGTTTTAAGCTGCTGAATATTCATAAGATGTTCTTTTCACGAGGTAAAAATACATAAGTAAAAATAATAGTATAAGTATACCTAATGAAAGTATAAGTTTGTTTTATATTGGTAACTTTTTTCGACGAACTTACATTTTTCGATCGATAAAGTAATCTGCCATCGAAAGCAAAATATCCTTCGCCCGAGATGCGGGTAACGCGTCGTTGAGTTGGCTTTTCGCCTCAGTAACCAAACCAAGGGCATAGTTGCGCGCATAGTCGAGGGAACCTGCCTGCTTCATAATCTCAACAGCGCGAGCCTTCATGGCGTCATCGTTGGTATGCATTTCAAGGATACGCAACAGTTCATCGCTCTCCGGCGAGTTTTTCAAAGCGTGAATCGCAACGAGCGTGCGCTTGCCCTCAGTAATATCAATACGAAAGTCTTTCGACTTATCTGAACCCGTGAGGTTAATAAGGTCGTCTTGAATCTGAAAAGCGAGACCAGCAGCCATGCCAAAGGCACGAAGCGACTCGATAGTTTGCTCATCGGCGCCACCAATTATTGCGCCTACCGCCAAAGGAATAGCTCCTGAGTAACAAGCAGTTTTGTGACGCGCCATCAAGAGATAGTCCTCAATATCAAGGTCAAAGCGTTTATCGCGCGCCCAACCAATGTCGAGAGCCTGTCCTTCGATAGTGCGTGTTGTCATAGCAATCAACTCATCAAGTACACGCAGTTTCGTAGCGTCATCAAGTTGGTCATCTGAGACAACCGAACCTGTAACCAGCGAGAGCGCCAGATCGCCCGCGTTAATGGCGAGTGCTTCTCCTTCTTTGATATGAAGGCAGGGCTCGCCACGACGCGTTTGCGCATCGTCTTCAATGTCGTCATGAATGAGAGCGGCAGTATGAAAATGCTCAATTGCGGCAGCTGAGCGCTGGGCTTTATTGGGGTCTCCGCCAACCGCTTCGCACGCGAGTTGACAAATGAGGGGGCGGTGGCGCTTTCCGGAATTGGCGCTGTATTCTGCCAAAGGGCCATACAGATAACGCGTCATATCCTGTGTCGTGCCAGCTTGGAAATAGGTCGCGAGATGCTTATCAATTTTTTTGTGGTGCGTTTTCAAAAAGAGCTCAAAGCTCGACATATTTCCTACTCCCTAGAGCGATTTTTGCGTTGGTTGACCACCGGTATCGGCAGTACTCACTAATAGTAACAGACCACCCATTATGCACCAAAGTGCCTAGTGCCCATTATCATTTTTTTTCTGTGGAAGGCTAAACTTTTCGCGAAAACTCGGTTTCTTCTTGGGAGCAAACGGAATAAACGCACCCTCCGCATTGAAGCGTCGGCGATAGAGCATGCGCGTAGCTAGTGCCGATCCAATCGCATCAGCCGCTGAGACCATTAACAAAATGACAATCTGATAGGGCGCAGCCTTATAGGGAGCAGTGCCCGCCAATATTTGGCCCGACATCATGCCTGGTATAAACACGATACCCACTGCGGCAAGCGTGTTGATATTGGGAATAAGGCCTGCGCGCAAGGCTGAACGAATTGAAGGCATTGCCGCCTCTTTGGGAGTAGCCCCCAAAGCAATCATGCCCCGCATCTCATCTTCACGCGCGTCCATATCTTTGAAAAGGCGCTCAAGAGCAATAGCGATACCCGTCATAGAATTGCCCAGAACCATTCCGCCAATGGGAATAACATACTGAGGCAAATACCATGGTTTAACGCGTACAATCAACCCCGTCACCGTAAAGGTTATAAGCAGACAGATAAAAAAGAGCACGGTGAAAATTATGGGATAAATCGAGCCAGGCACATTGCTTACACGCTTGGCCACCGTAAGCGATGCCACACCGCTCATAAAGAGCAACACAGCAATAACCATCAGCCCGCTATCGAGATGGAAAAGCCAAGAAAGCGCGTAGCCCAAAATCAACACCTGAACAAAACCACGAAGCGCCGCCCACGCATACTGACGAGCAATGCCAAGTTTCATGACAACCATTATGCAAAGCGCGGCCACAACAAATACGCTCGCAAACGCAAGCTGCCAAGGCGCTATAGGAATGACACCACTAGTCACGTGTCTCACCTCGCTCAATCATTTCGAGGTGAGCGACTCCCGCATTAAATACGAGTCGTTTTGCCGCGCGGTTATCATCGAGTTTGTGACGGATACGCAAAACAATGCCGCCTTCGCGCGCGAAATCCGAAGTGAGTTCTCCAATGAAGCGCGTCGATTGAGCATCGAGCGCAGCATCTACTTCGTCAAGGAGAAGTATCCGCGGATGGGTAATAAGCGTTCGCATAAAGGCGACGCGTGCTTGCTGGCCAACCGAGAGCTGAGACACAAGTCGCGTGAGCGCAATATCATGCAGGCCCGCGCGATTCATCAACGCGTCTAGTTCGGCTGCCGAGGGAGGCTGAATATTCTTATATAGTTTGAGACTCCACGGAAAACGCAAGTTGTCCTCAATAGTGCCCTCTAGGAGAACGGGCTTTTGTTGCACAAGCGCAACAAGTTTGCGCCATTCTTGAGGAGAAAAAGATTCGGCACCCTTATCGTCAAGCTTGAGTGTGCCCGAAGTTCGCTCAATAAGCAGAGCGAGCGCATGCAAAAAGGTTGATTTGCCTGCGCCGCTGGGACCTACGATATCGACGATTTCACATTCTTGAGCGCACACTGATACGTCAGACACCGCGCGAAATGCTCCCTTATCTCCGACAAGTTCAACAGAGATATGTTCGCATTCAAACATAATTACATTTTTTGTGCGGAAACGACGACTGAAACCGTACCATCGCTGTTACCACTGATGGTGATGGCCGCGCTCACATCATCCTTTGTTGCGGAAATGAGAGCGGATGTCTTGTCTTGACTGATTGTTTGGGCATCCCATCCCGCATCAGTCAAGCCTTTTCCGTATCCATATGAGATATTGTCAAAAGTTCCCTTGATGAGAAACTCTGCTTCGTACGCTTCTGACTGGCCCTTTTTGGTGTCCTTAGAGTCTTTAACTGTCGCGCCACTCCATAAAGGAAGTTCTTCAGGGTAGCCGTTTGCGAGCGTGCCGTTTACCTTTGCGCCCACTTCAACGACCTGAGGCTCATCTTTCTTGACTGTCTTCTTTTGAGATGAACAACCCGCAGAGAGTATTACCGTGCAGGCCAGCATAATAGCTAAACCAAATGTCAGATATTTTTTCATCTTCCCTTTACCTTTAATATTGGCGGAACCGTGTGCGAATCGAACACACCCGAGAGATTCTTCATCCCTCACAACGGCTTTGAAGGCCGCGCCGACCACCAGGACGGATCCGGCTCCGAGTTTACGCATAGGTTACTATTTTGGTAATTCTTGAAGAGAATGTCAAACGAGGTAACGCCCGTCACCTTCACGGCGCGTCACACCTTGAGCATCAAAATATTCCAAGAGAGGAATTGCGTACTTTCTGCTTACCCCGAGCACTGTACGCAAATCAGCTGCCGAGCGCGTGTCTTGAGGAGACGTGCCAACGAGCGCGTTTTCGAGTGATTTACGAGCTGCGGCAATTGCCTCCGCACTAAAGTAAAACTTAGTCTCAAGGCGCACAAGCTTGCCTGAATCGACAAGTTTATTAAGCACTTTTTGCAGCAACTTCACATCAAATGATTCGCTCTGCGCGAGCTCGTCAAGAGAGGACACACTCAAACCCTCGCGACGAAGTCGATTGAGTACGCGCGAAGAAATTTCTTCCTCTTGCTGGGCTGATGCCGCTGCGGACGTCTTATGAGAAACTCTGCCTTCGCTAAAAGTTAAAGCATCATTCTCAAGAACTTGCCGAGACCAGCCCTCAAACACGAAATCCTCACATAAGTTATGCATTGCGTCGCGAATTTCTGCAAGGCTGAATGATTGTTGTTGGGGCTTTGCGGCATGCAATAGTTTGACCGATGCCTCAAACTGCTCCGCAAAAGCTGCGTGCTTTGAAGCTTCAATAAAATAGGTTTCATCTTTCACCTTAATGCGGTGATAGAGTGGCTTATTGAGAAATGAAGCGACCTCACTGCGCTGCCAGTTGTAGGTACGCGCGATAAAACCACTCGTAACAGGCATGGTGGTCGCCTGCATAAAAGCAGCAATACTGTCCTCTTGGCTGTGCCCCGCTAATGCTTCGAGCAAGGTCCGGTCATGTTCACTCAACTTTAAACGCTTCGCTGCGGCAACCTGAAGCACCTCGCCGCCGCCAATGGTTAGCGCGGGAGAGAATGAGCGTACAATCAAACGGTCGCGAGCGAGCAACGCAAGAGGTTCTTCAGTACGAACTTGGGCAAAAACCTTTTGCCCCGGATTCAGAGCCTTGCTATCAAAGAGAAAAATTTGAGCGACAACATCACGCGTACTGTGATGAATGTGTACTCTGCTGCCTGACTTGAAAGGTTTATTCGAGCCACCAAAATCGGCCGAACTTCTGTAATCAAACATAATATTAAAGCGCGTTGTGGGCTCAAGAAGGCCCGGTGCCGTCAACATCTCACCACGCTCAACTTCATCTTTTGAAATTCCGGCTAAATTGAGGGCGACGCGATTGCCAGCTTGGGCTTTCTCCACTGATTGTCCATGTACCTCAACACTGCGCACACGCAAAGTCTTTGCCGCAAAGACGGCCTCGACTTCATCGGATGGCCGCACTTCGCCTTCCCAGAGCGTACCCGTTATAACCGTTCCAGCGCCACCGATTGTAAACACACGATCGATGGGCAAACGAAGCGGCGCTTTTTTCGCTTGCTTTTTACTCTGAGCAACCTCATCGCCCAACATATCAAGAGCAGCAAACAGCTCGTCAATACCCTGCCCCGTCACACTTGATACCGCAATGAGCGGCGCATCCCCAAAAGGAGTCCCAGCAAGCGATGCCGACACATCGGCTTTTACGAGCTCAATGAGTTCAGGATCACTTTTGTCAATTTTGGTTAGTACAACAAGCGCCTTAGTAATACCAAGCATTTCCAAAATTGTGAGATGCTCACGCGTTTGCACCATAACGCCATCATCGGCCGCAATAATGATGAGCGCGGCGTCGATGCCAGTTGCACCCGCGACCATATGACGCACGAATTTTTCGTGTCCAGGAACATCAACAACACCAAAATGATGGCCACTCGGCGTGACGATTTCGCCGAAGCCAAGCTCAATAGTGATGCCACGCTTTTTTTCTTCGGCTAGACGGTCAGGGTCAACTCCCGTTAAAGCCTTAATGAGCGTTGATTTGCCATGGTCAATGTGACCAGCAGTACCAAGTATTATTGGTTGCAGATTTGACATACCTGCTCCACGATGAGCTCCGCATCGTCATGAATGAGCGTGCGAGGGTCAAGCAGAATTCGATTATCTTTTATGCGGACAACAATAGGCACGGGGCCCTCTAAACGCAAAGCCTTTTCTGCCTCATCCGCCGAACAGTGTGAAAATGACAGAGCAACGACCGCGGTAGGAATGTCTGCAAGAGGGAGAGAACCTCCACCTGCTCGAGCAACTTCGTCAATCACTTCAACCGAGCATCGTTTATCCGCGTTGCATTTTTTGAGTTGTGCCAGCAAGCGAGCGGCAAAATCTTCTGCCCTCTCCCTGCTCTCGACAAGCGTCATCGTAAGTGCATGAAGTGTGGGGATTTCCTTCACCGCACGGTCTTCATCACGATAGATCATCAGTGTTGCCTCAAGTGCAGCCAGCGTCATCTTGTCAAGGCGCAGCGCGCGTGCCATTGGGTGCGCCTTTAGTTTCGCAATAGCGCTTTTTTTGCCAACGATGATGCCTGCCTGTGGCCCGCCCAAGAGTTTGTCTCCCGAGAACGTGACAATATCAGCACCAGCAGCAACCGACGAGGCAACAGTCGGCTCATACGGTAAGCCATATTTTTGTAAATCGATGAGTACACCCGAGCCCTGATCTTCCATCACTGGAATTGAGTGCTGGGCCCCTAAATTCACAAGTTCCTCAAGCGAAACTTCTTCAGTAAAACCTACCACACGATAATTTGATGAGTGGACTTTGAGATACAGCCCCGTCTCAGAAGTAGTAGCTTTCTCATAATCCTTGAGATGAGTCTTATTAGTTGTGCCCACCTCAATCATGCGCGCGCCCGATTCGGCCATAATGTCAGGAACGCGAAAAGAGCCGCCAATCTCGACAAGTTGCCCGCGAGAAACAATCGCCTCTTTACCGCGTGCGAAACATGCAATACACATCATGACGGCAGCGGCATTGTTGTTAACAGCCATCGCCGCTTCGGCTCCTGTTAACTCGCAAAGGAGCGACTCAATATGATCATGACGCGAACCACGCTTACCCTGTTCGAAATCATACTCAAGGGTTGAATAACCTTGCGATGCCTCCTGCACAGCGCGTAGCGCGTCCTCAGCTAAAATACTGCGCCCCAAATTGGTATGGACAATAATGCCCGTCGCATTAATCACACGGCGGAGAGACGGCTGCATGCACTTTTGCACTTCCTCGCAAACGCGCGCAACAATTTCGTCCTCTGACAGGACAGTTGTTTGATTGCCCGACTTAATATCAGCACGAGCACCATCAATCACGCTACGCGCCGACTCAAGCGTGACGTTATGCGAAACGCGTGAGCTCAAATCAGCAAGTCGAGGGTGTTTAAGCAGCTCATCAACCTTGGGGAGTGAGCGAAAAAGTTCTTGATGTCCGTTTGATTTTTTCATACTTGCATTGTAGCGAACTCAGAGGGGTTAGGCTATTACGAAAGCACGATAGCGTCTTCAGCGGTCATTAAGCCGGCAACAGTTTCCGGCATCTTGCCGGCTTCTCCCACGATGAGCTTTTCTCTGATATCAAAAAAATCAAGACAAGTGCCGCACGCACGAACCTTAACTCCACGCTCTTCAATCTTTTTCAGCTCTTCAAGAACGGGCGACCCTTCGCAGGCAAGTTTTACGCCACCATTCATCAAACCAAGCACTTCAGGCACTTCGTCCCCTTGGCCAAGGCAAGTGAGAAAAACACGCATGAGAATCGCTCCGAGTTCATCGTCGCCCTTGCCTAAAGTTTCACTAGTGATGACCATAAATTTCTTCATAGTAACCTCTCAGATATCGTAATTAATAATAGTATCAATAAAGATATTTTATGCCTAAGACGTGAGGTTAGCGGATTTTTTGTCTGAACGGACACAAAAATGTACATACATTTTCAGGTAATGGCGGAGGGGCTATAATAAGCAGTATGACTAAAGCCGGGAACAACACTGAGCGACCACTCGTGCTGCCGATTTACTTGACAGCTAGTCTATTCATTCTGCTCATTGCCATTATGCTCATCAATCCGGCATTCGCTTTTATCCTTAATAACATTCTTGCGGCAGGTCTCGCGCTTGCCATCACCGGCTATTCGTTATTAGTGCGCCAATTTTCGCATGATGAATCTCTTGATGTGTTGGGCTCAGGCATGCTCGTTATTGCGCTCAATATTATTGCCATGACCATTGCTATCATTTCTCCTCAACTTTTTTCTGAAGCACGGTCAAACCTCACCTACCAACTATGGGTTATGTGCCAATTCTTTGAGGGGTTAACAGTTTTCCTTGCCGTATTCTACGCACAGCGTACGCGCGAGAAAACCAACTTAAGCTGGATATTGTTTCCTATCTTTAGTCTCGTTTCACTACTGCCGCTCTTTCTCAACATTCCCTTCCTCAACTACTACTCACATGACCTCTCAGTCCTCAGCACTGGTTTCTTGGTATGCGCCCTAATCTTACTTCTGGCGACCACCATTCTTTCGCGATTTCACTTCTCGCAAAAAAATATCTGGTGGGCAAAAACACTCTCCTTCTCGGCGATTCTCATCATACTTGGAGGCATCATCCCCTCCCTGTTCCATGGCTCAACACCCTTAAATGCACTTGGGTCGCTTGTGCACTTTTCCGCTTTCTATTTGATTTTCTTTTCGATATTGAGCAACATCATTCTCGACCCTCTTGGTTCAATTTATCGTGAAATTGCCACTGAACGAAATCAGTACGCACGCTGGGAAGCGCTTTCGCAGCATCTTCTGAACTTCTACGCTCACATATCGAACATTCGAACGGTTGAAGAGTTGCAATCCGAAGCCCTCAAGCCATTAACTCTCGCTTTCGCGGATGACTTTATTGCCCTTTATAAGATTGCGGAAGAGGGAGAAATCCGCTATCTATGCGCACCTCTATACGAAGGTTATCCGCTTAAAGAACATGCCAATATGACACAGCTTGAAAACCAAATGCGCGCCTATGCTGAATCACGAGCGACTGCCACATTCACCCTTCGCTCCTTTTTAATGAATTTTCTTGATTTGCACTATAGTTTTTCCCTCTGCCCACTCATTGCTGGAAATGATGAAGAGGGATTCTTGCTCGTAGGAAAAAAATATGTCGATGAGCAAGAAGATGTAGAACTCCAGCAACGTTTTTACAAAAATTTCTCAGCAATTATCGCGCTCAACCTTAAGAACCTGCGCTTAGAAAGTGAACGCGCCGAGCAGGAGAAACGCGCACTTGTCGAATCAAATCGCATTGCGCAAACGCTTCAAGAAGCAATCATGCCACTCAAAAATCCAAAACTTGACGATGCCCATATTCTCATAGCGCCCTTTTTGCATGCCGCACCCGGGCTCGCAAAAATAGGTGGCGATTTCTATGATGCCTTTTTGATTTCCGACCATCTCATCGGTTTTACCATTGGGGATATCTCGGGGCACGGCGTCGACGCAGCCGCCTACAATGCCATGATTCGAAGTGCCATTCGAGCGCTCGGTTTACAGAATTATGACCCCAGCGAAGTCCTCACGGCAACGAACCGACATATTCTCTCGGAGCTAAAGGGCTCGCTGTTTGCAACGGCGATTTTTGGAACGCTCGACACACTGACGGGCAGCATCCGTCTCTGCATCGCTGGTCATCCACGTCCCCTCATCGTGAGCAAAAAAGGACAACGCGAATATGAGAGCGTGCAAAATCCTATGCTGGGATTTATTGATGACTTTATCTATGAAAGTTTTGAATGTAATCTTTTGCCCAATGAGGCTATTGTCCTCTACACAGATGGCCTAACCGAAGCGCAAAATCCTCAGGGCGAGCAGTTCGGACTTGAGCGACTCATCAATATTTTGACAACAAAACGCGGGCTTACTCCGCACGATACCGCCAAGCGTCTATTCAACGAAGTTGACGTATTCTGTGGGGCTATCGAACCAACCGATGATCGTGCCATTTTAATTATTCGCTGGCACCAAGAGCCGCTCGATTCAATGAGTGGGCTATAGCCTAACGAACCGAAACTGAACCAGCAGCCTTCGCGTCATCAAAATGACCCACGACGGCGCATAAAGTATTAGGCTTAAGCGCGATGAGCTGCTCATAATAACGCTCAACCTCATCTTCGGGAAGCGCAACCATCAAACCGCCGCTTGTTTGCGGATCACAAAGAATCTTCAGCCAAATCGCGCGCTCTTCTTCGGTCAGTTCGCAATCAGCTGCAAAGGTCAAAAACTCCTCAGCCCACGCAATAATATCTTTTGTTCGGCCAGGCACAATATTTTGTTCAGCAAATTCGTATGCTTTTTCTAGAAGGGGAACACACTCGATTTCTATGTGAGCAGACAGGCCACTTGCCGCCGCCATTTCATGAAGATGACCTGCGAGACCAAACCCCGTAATGTCAGTACACGCGTGCGGATGAAGCCCTTCGAGTGCTTCGGCAGCGTACCTATTGAGCGTTGCCATCGACTCAATTGCCTCATGCGCGTCGTGCTCATCAGCAATTTCTCGCTTGAGGGCAGTACCCCACAGGCCTGTGCCTAATGGTTTTGTGATGACAATCATGTCACCTTGATGAGCCCCGGCGTTCAACAACACTTTGTCAGGGTGCACGGTGCCAAATACAGAAAGACCATACTTCGGCTCTTTATCGTCAATGGTATGCCCACCGACAACCATTGCTCCGGCCTCGGCAATAACCTCCGCCCCACCGCGCACAACTTCGCCCACGACATCAGGACCAAGTGAACAAGGAAACGCCAACAAATTGAGCGCCGTGAGCGGACGGCCTCCCATTGCGTAAATGTCAGAGAGGGCATTTGCCGCCGTAATGCGCCCAAAATCATAGGGGTCATCAACAATCGGTGTAAAGAAATCGACCGTCATGAGTGCGGCGGTGTCATCATTCAAACGGTAAACAGCTGCATCATCACTCGTCTCAAAACCGAGCATCAAATCTTGACTCGTTTGAGGAGCAATTTTATCAAGCACTGCCTTGAGGTCCGCCGGACCCCATTTGGCAGCTCAACCGGCCTTTGACGACATCTGCGTCAGTTTTATGTGAGGAAAATCAGACATAGGCTTATTATACCTATCAATATTTTAAATACGAACTTTCTCTTGCGAGTGCCCGAACGGAGCGTCATACTAAAATGAGAAACTCAGGGGAGAAGTATATGAAGCGGCTGTCACATCTTTTTATAGTCACGTTCTCAATATGCCTCTTTTTTGGCGTTATATCGAGTGCCCAAGCCCTTGATTATGGACGTCTAGTTTTTGCGTCAGCACACTGGAGTGATGGCACTCCTCTTTTTGAAAATGCGCTTGCCTCTCAAGTTGAAACCGCAACAGCGCAAACT
>OBID01000351.1_pt1 | contig 19701 bp, 14 predicted proteins | sample 1519781 | NCBI WGS metagenome assembly OBID01 (sample SAMEA3991478, study PRJEB22521) | metagenome | biome: anthropogenic terrestrial biome; feature: sewage plant; material: sludge | place: Sweden | collected 2012-09-26 | reverse complement strand
AAAACCATAATCATATGATCAAAAAAATCTGGATGGTGATAGGCATCTTGTCCATCGCCTGTCTTCCTGCTATCAGTCAGAAAAAAAAGAAAACCATGCCCGTGGTCGTAGCGCCACCCTCTTATGAAATCCTTAAGACGCAGGCTGCTCAGGGCATTCAATCATCTTATAATGCGTATAAAGATATTGCTCTCCAGATCTGGAATTATGCGGAACTTGGCTACAAAGAGACCCAAAGCACAGCCTTATTGCAAGCTATACTCAAAAACGAAGGGTTTGTTGTTCAGGCGGGGATCGCTGATATTCCTACTGCCTTTGTAGCTACCTATGGCAGTGGCTCGCCCGTCATCGCCATCCTGGCGGAGTACGATGCGCTACCCGGACTTGCACAACGAGCGGTACCCGAAAAATCTGCGATCGAAGGTCAGGCGGGTGGTCATGGTTGTGGCCATCATCTGTTCGGAACTGCCTCTGTGGCTGCTGGCATAGCCATCAAAAAGCTGCTCGAAGAAAAGAAAATATCCGGTACGGTAAAAGTATTTGGCTGTCCTGCAGAAGAAGGAGGTTCTGGCAAAGTATACCTGGTGCGGGCAGGTTTATTCGATGATGTCGATGTAGCAGTACACTGGCACCCAGGCAATGCCAACAGTGTGACTATGACCAGTGCGCTGGCCAATAGCTCTGCTAAGTTTAGATTTTATGGACTTTCTGCACATGCTGCCGGGGCACCGGACAAAGGCAGATCGGCATTGGATGCAGTAGAGGCCATGGACTATATGGTCAATATGATGAGAGAACATGTACCGCAGGAGACCAGGATTCATTATGTGATTACCTCCGGGGGCAAAGCGCCCAATGTAGTCCCTGATTTTGCGGAAGTATATTATTATGTCAGGCATCCTAAACGCGACCAGGTAAAACTCATATTTGAAAGAGTGGTCAATACAGCCAAAGCGGCCGCACTAGGCACCGATACCCGCATGGAATATGAGGTCATTGGAGGTACTCACGACCTATTAATAAACAAAACGCTGGGCGAAGCCATGCAAAAGAATCTGGAGAAAGTAGGCGGAGTAAGTTATACCGAAGAAGAAAAAGTCTTTGCACAAAAAATCCAATCCACCTTTAATTATACGGTACCAGCTATCGAATCAGCGGGACAAGTCTCTCCACTCAAAATCGAAATGGATTCAGGTGGTGGCTCGACTGATGTAGGTGATGTGAGTTATGCAGTACCTACGGTAGGGATGCGCGCAGCGACCTGGGCGCCCGGTACTCCTGCTCACAGCTGGCAGGCGGTAGCTTGCGGCGGTACAGAGATGGGCACCAAAGGAATGATGGTAGCTGCCAAGACCATGGCCATGACTGCTATAGACCTGTTTACTGATCCAATGTTGATTCAGAAAGCCAAAGCAGAGTTTAAATTAATGAAAGGGGACTATCATTATGAAGCCTTGTTGGGGGATAGGAAGCCTGCCTTGAATTATAGGGATTGATTTCCGTGCTTCCCCGTGTCTTCCGTGGCTATCAAAGTTGCGTAGCAACGTTTCAAATGCCCGGTTTCACCGATCTTCCACCCCTAAAGACGCTGCCACCAACTGAATATCCCCATACGTATACTTATCTCCAAAGGTCTCCTTCAATTCTTTATGGGTCAGGGAGGGATGAAGGCTCATATACGCGCTGAGTGTTTCTGCTTTTTCTGATGGCATGATATCCGTGAGCTTGATCAATCCCTTTGAGATGTATCGCGCAAGATGACCTTCAATAGTAGAAATACCAAGGCCTCTTTCCTTCGATATTTCCTCTATGGTTTTACCAGACTTAAACATATCATAGGTGGCTTGCTGGGTAGCACCTTTGACAAATTTTGGTTTTTCCACCACGACATCATGAACCTCTGTAGTTTGAAGTCCCTTGCTGTCACCGTAATCATGGATGATGCGAAGCAACTGGTCCCCATATAAATCTAACTTTACTTTTCCCAGGCCATTGATCTTAGACAAAGCGGCTATATTGCCCGGCAGCTCATCGCAGAGATATTTTATAGTCTTTTGCGGTAGCACCATATACTGTGGTACATTTTTTTCATTGGCGATCTGATCCCGCCATTGTTTGATGATTTCATACAGATCGGGATTACCCTCTGCAGTTCGATTTACAGCATAGCTCACTCCTTTCGGTTTTTTCGGGATCACTAGGGTGTCAGCATCTATAGATATATTGGCTTTGGTCTGTAAGTATTTTATAGAATCAAATCCATCCTGGCAAATTTCAAGGAGCTTTTGCTTTTCTATCAAAGATCTAAGCGTAACTTCATAAGATTTTGAAATCAGTTTTTGAGTCTCTTTGTTATCACACTCCAGGTCCAGAGATCTTAAAGGAGTATATACCAGCTCCGTCAATTTTTGATAAAGAAAACTACTACCTTTCTTGATTCTCTCTTGCAGTGCAGCATGCTCCTCAGGCAGTTCGTCCAGGTTAAAATAACTATCCAGTTGAAATAAAAATTTGTCAGCTATGATTTTGACATCGGATTCCAGTAACGGTCCCAGTTTATTTAATTGGATGGTGGCCTCACCTTTTAATTGATCGGCAAATGGCTCTACGGTTCGCGTAAGATAATATAGATTTTTTTGACAGGTTCCGAAGTCAAACAATTCTTTGATCCACTCTGCTTGTGATTGTTTTTTGGCCTGTTTCAGAGATTGTTCGGAAAGGTCCTGGAGCGCACTCTGATCGTTGAAAGTAGTGATGAGCCCGTCTGATTTGACACTCCTCACCCCAATAGGAGTACTGAGCACCAGGCCCTCAAAAGACTTGCATCGGCTGAGCGCCACATAGACCTGCCCATGTGCAAAAGATGATTGAGCATCGATGATGGCACGCTCAAAGGTAAGTCCCTGACTTTTATGTATCGTGATAGCCCAGGCGGTTTTGATCGGAAACTGAGTAAAGGAGCCTATGAGCTTTTCCTGCAGCATTTTGTTTTCATCCAGGACATATTTGATATTATTCCAGGTCACTCTGCTGGTGACTATCGTAGCGGTATCATCCTGGCAGCGAACATGGATGTTTTGCTCCTCGATTTTAGTGATGACCCCTAGTTTACCATTATAAAATAATTTTTCTCTATTGCTATCATTTTTGACAAACATGACCTGGGCGCCTACTTTCAGATCCAGTTTAAATTCATTGGGGTACATGTGCTCGGGAAAGTCATCGACTACCTCCGCCTTGAAAGAATGCAACTTGCCCTCCAGCTCCATCAACCGGGTTTGATTGATCGATTGGGCAGCATGGTTATGGGTAGTCAGCGTGATGTATTCAGGACCCTCAGCAGGGTTAAAATCAGGTTGGTACCGACTATTTAATTGATCTATACTTTCAGCGTCCAGTTGATTATCCCTGACCTTATTGAGCAGTCGGATGAATATTTCGTCTTCCTGGCGGTAAATTTTGGTCAGCTCAATGGTCATCAGTTGGCTCCGTTTTAATGCGATACTTTCAAAAAAGTAGATGCTGGCATAGTGATCCTTGATCAGATTCCATTCGTCGTCTTTAATGACCGGAGCCAACTGGTGCAGATCGCCGATCATCAATAACTGTACCCCGCCAAAAGGCTTATTTCGCACCCGGTATCGTCGCAGTACCTCATCGATGGCGTCCAGTAGATCCGCCCGGACCATACTGATTTCGTCGATGACCAGCAGATCCATTGCTTTGATAGCCTTGATTTTTTCTTTACTGAATTTATGTTCAAATCTTTTTTCAGCAGTGCCATTCGCAGCCGGTATGAATGGACCAAAAGGCAATTGAAAAAAGGAATGGATGGTCACTCCCTCTGCATTGATAGCCGCTACACCTGTGGGTGCTACAATCACCATCCGTTTCGGTGAGGACTTTTTTAAGTTTTTCAGAAAAGTAGTTTTACCTGTACCCGCCTTCCCTGTGAGAAATACATGGCGGTTGGTATAGCGTACATATTGATCTGCGAGTTCGAGCCTGGGATTCGTGTGAAGCATAAAAAATGTAAAAGTAATGAATGTGTGTTTGATAAAATGAACGACACAAACATACTGGCAGGCACTTATGTTTAGCAAGGAATAATCGATTGCTTTCGATTACAATCGTTTGTAACTGTTTGCATATTTAAAACAGGGAGCCATCGTGTACTAAAATTGAATCCCTTTTTCCCTCATTGTATTTTTTAACTTTTCAGGAATATCCCTGCAGCTGCAATGCTGTCGATGTTGCAAATGCCATTCGATCCTTTGATCCAGACTTGCATTTTTGGGCATTACATGGGCCTGGTGCCACTCCTTATTTAATTTTGAGACAGCTGGTTTCATATTTGATGACTGATCTTTTATTAAAAATTGGTTGATTCCCGAATTAATGATACACCTTCTGATAAATTAGAAGAATGATCAATACAACTAACAGACCTGTATAAATTAATTTATTATATTTTGCCAGCCATTCGGGCAGATAGATATCAAAATTGTCTTTCGTAGAATCTGAGTATTTTCTGGCTACCAAAGTCAATGGGCATTTCATCCCATATAGCAGCAAGATCACCCCTTCCAATACAAAAGATCCAAGACCCAACCATACATAGATACCTATTCTGTTCGTGATGACAGCATAATATAAATAGATCATCACCAGGTTAAAAAGTATCCAGATCAGGGTGTGTACCAATTTGATCCGGATGAGGTTTTTTGAATGAAGATCCACTATTCCTTTATTTACCAATTTAAACCAACTTCAACTTTTCTTCAGCACCTATTATTTTTCAATTCAATCCTGAAGCTCACGCACATTGTATTCGATGTTTTTTAAATAAAATTTTCCATAAACAAACTCCCCTTCCGGATAGTGCCATACCGCCTGTCCATAGGCGACTACATTTCTACCATCGATCGATTTGTAATCCATGACCGGAGTTGAAAACCGATATCGCTTTGTATCTGAGATATCATAGCGATCATCAGAGACAAAATTGATCAGTTGTCCCGTTTCATTAAAATATAAAATGGCGCTAATCTGATGTCCTCTGTTGGTAAAGACAACTTTGGTCGTGAGGTCATCGATCTCCACCCACCGGATCCTGTCATCGATCAGAGCGGCCGGTGCCATCAGACAAAGGTCATTCAATACAGTGACTGTCTCAGCCTGATCCATCTCAGTACCATTTTTATTGACGACATTCCATAAGCCCCCCAGTTTGACTTGCATGCTGGCAGCACCATTAAGATATTTGTGATATCCCGGTACATACATCCCAACTATTTTTGCTTTCATATAAAACAATCTGGTCGGTTCTTTCATAAAATTATATTGGACCGTATTAAATTTAAACCAATTCATTTTTTTGCTGCGCATCTCCCCTTCAAATGCGATTCTGACATTTTTCACTTTATCTTTTCCGATGGCTCCCGTATATCGGATATATTTTTGAACAGGTGCAGGCAAAGATGCCAGATCTTGCTCTGTCAATAGATCAGGGATATCATTATGGGTTTGAATTAAGTTAGTCCTCACATCCTCCCTGAATCGTGCCTCAAAGAGCTGACTTGCACGGCTCGTCATGGCCATCATCAGAATGATCACATTGGCTATCGTTCCAAATTTTGCATCCTGCCAGCTCAGGATGATGAGTATCTGTGAAACCACTACGCCAAAAGCAGCGACTACAGGCCACCATTCTTTTTTAAACAAATACCCTGTGCCGGCTATCAGGAATAAGAGGGCAGCCAACAACCATATGGCGCCGGTTTGTTTTGAAATATCCCTGGTCAATGAAGTGATCTGCCCTACACCGAAGGCTTTGGAAAACCCCATTAAATGGATGAGCCCATGCACCAACACAATAAAAGCAAATACATATTTCATATTAAAATTATTTTTTTACCGGATGACTGGATTGTTTTTTCCATAGATAATTGCCATCATCCTGCCGCAGGACCAACCAAACTGCGAAGGATACCGTGATGGAAAAAGGGAATGCCGAGCCCACCATCAAAGGTGCTATACTCAGCAAAAACAGGATGCTGCCTATACATGCTCCCCGCATCAACCAACCTCTTAAACTCATCCCTATAGCTATCAGAGCCTGGCCTGCTGCGATCGCCAGGACTATTTCAATAGGGTGTTGACTAAACCAGCCGTGGATAAAATCGCTATAAACCGGGATAGCCTGATCAGCATACTCCAGGTAGGCATTCGGATGTTTGATCGCCGTAAGGGTATTGACCACGAAAGCAGCAAAAAACACGACACTCAGCATTCCCCTGGCTATTCTGGTGTTTTTCCAGGCGAAATACAACAGGATTAAACTGGCTATTTGTGAAAAAACATAAGGCTGCCAATACAGTTTAATATCACTGATAAATTCACTCATAGCATTACTTAAACAATGAATTATACATCATTTTTCAAGTACCGCAAAGAAAGCATAATACCGCTCTACCCGCATTGATCCTGATCACCCTGGATGATGATACTCAATAGAATGGATGCTACAGAGCCCTTGCCGAAAGCCCCAAATCATTATCTCAGGTTCCATATATATTTAATACTTTTGGCCCTTCACATTTCAAAAAAAACCTTACATGAAATATTCAATTTTTCTATTCCTATTCTGCATCGCCCTTTTTTCCTGTAAATCCAAAGAAAAGGCTGCTCCTGTGGCAGAAACACCCGCTGCTGCCCCCATGGTAGATCCCAATCTCCCGGTCCTTACCGATGAAGAAAAAGCCAATGGCTGGAAGCTTTTGTTTGACGGCACCTCTACCGCAGGATGGCACCGGTACGGAGGAGCTCCTATAGGTCCCGCCTGGAAAGCCAGCGATGGTAGCCTCATGCTCGATGCCAGCAATAAAGAAGGCTGGCAGTCCAATGGAGGCGGTGATATCGTGACCAATGAAGAGTACGAAAACTACCACCTCAAAGTAGAGTGGAAAATAGATACTTGTGGCAATAGCGGTATCATCTTTGGAGTACACGAAGACACAGTCAAGTATGATTATGTTTGGCATACCGGTCCGGAAATGCAAGTGCTCGACAATGCTTGCCATCCTGATGCCAAAATCATCAAACACCGTGCAGGAGACCTGTATGACCTGATCTCTTCCTCTGTAGAAACTGTCAGACCAGCTTTAGAGTGGAACCAGGCAGAGATCGTCAGCAATGCCGGTGCACTTGATTTATATCTCAATGGCCAAAAAGTAGTCAGCACACATACCAATGATGCCGCCTGGAAGAAGTTGATCGCCGGCAGCAAATTTAAATCGATGAAAGACTTCGGTTCTTTTGCCAAAGGTGGGATTTCACTTCAGGATCATGGCCATACCGTTTGGTTCAGGAATATTAAGATTAAGAGCCTTTAGTTTTTGATCAGTTAAGCTTACCGTTTTATTTGTTTTGTTTCCCAGCAGATATTGATGACAGTATCTGCTGGGATTACTGTATGCGCAAACGAATTTTTATTTAATGGTTTTTGCCAAAAGATGATGGGTGGTATACTGCTCAATCTTATAACTTTGCACCTATTATGAAGTCAAAATATTTTGCGCTATTCATTATTGGATTAGCCTCCTTCTCCGTCAGTTTTGCAGCAGTAAGATTACCCGCTTTATTTGGGGATCATATGGTTCTCCAACAAAATGCAGATGCCCCTTTTTGGGGATGGTCAGAGCCCAACGCCACCATCACGATATCTTGTAGCTGGGATCAGGAACTGCACATCACCAAAGCTGACCGCTGGGCCAAATGGAAGACTTCCATCAAAACACCACCCGCTGGAGGGCCTTTTACCATCACGATCTCCGAGCGCAATACCATTATATTACATCATGTCATGGTCGGCGAAGTCTGGCTATGTTCTGGCCAGTCCAATATGGAATGGACCCTGGGTAGCGGTATTGACAATAAGGAATCAGAGATCGCCAATGCCAATCATCCCCTCATCCATCATATCCGTATCCCTAAAGGCTCTTCTGACTATCCGCAGGAAAACATAGAAGCCGGCTGGGAAGTGTGTAGCCCGGAGAGTGTAGCAGGGTTTAGTGCTGTCGCCTATTTTTTCGCACGTGAATTGACAGAGCAGTTGCACATCCCGGTAGGCCTTATTCATACCAGTTGGGGTGGCTCGGCAGCAGAAGCCTGGACACCTAAAAACATCATCGAAGCAGATCCTGAATATGCGCAATGGCGCACCCTTTATCCGGAAACCTACCAATGGCCTTATCAGCCTGGCAGCACGTATAATGCGATGATCTATCCCCTGGCTCCGTATAAGATAGCTGGTGCACTTTGGTATCAGGGGGAATCCAATACCGGCAATGCCCTGGTATATCGTAGGCTTTTTCCTGATATGATCAAAAGTTGGCGGGATTTATGGGGTTATGAGTTTCCGTTTTATTATGTGCAGATAGCCCCCTTCAATTACGGCCGCCCCTTACAAGGAGCGCTGGTGCAGGAAGCCCAAAGACTCACCCTTCAAGCCTCTCCTTCCACAGGAATGGCAGTGACTACCGATATAGGCAATGTGCAGGACATCCACCCAAAGAACAAACAGGATGTGGGAAAAAGACTTGCTTTATGGGCTTTGGCCAAAAATTATCATGAAAACATTCCCTACAGCGGTCCTTTGTATAAAGAAATAGCCCGGGAAGGAAATAAAATAAAAGTATTTTTTGACCATATGGAAGGTGGTCTCGAGCTTAAGGACACCAAACCCGACCTGTATAAAATAGCTGGTGACAATCGCCAATTTGTAGAGGCTAAAGTCGAAGTGGAAAAAGATGGTTTGCTCCTGTCCAGCGAATTAATACCTGACCCGGTAGCAGTACGTTATGCTTTTACCAATATCGCAGAAGGCAATCTGTATAATAAAACCGGCTTGCCGGCCACCCCATTCCGCTCCGATGATTGGCCTGTCATATATAATAATGTATCGATCAAGTCGGTCTATGACCCCGCCCAACAAGGTTTCGTCATCAGTATGCAAGGGGATGGCAGTGACAAAATCGTCTATAGCCTGGATGGCAATGAACCCGGCTTAAACTCCACCATCTACGAAGGCCCGTTTGTAGTCAAAGAAAAGACCAATATCACCGCTAAAGGAATATTACAAAACCAACTTTCTGAAAATTCAACCACCAAAGATGTACTCCTCAGCAAAGCCACTTATCGCCCACTGACCGTCCTAACCCCCAGCAGTGAAAAATATAGCAAAGGAGGAAACTACACCCTCATCAACGGTCAAAAAGGCAATATCAACAATGTCAACGATCCGGAATGGCAAGGATGGGAAGGGGATAATATGGAGGTCGTGGTGGATCTTGGCGTCAGTCAAAAAGCTAAGAAAATATCTATCGAATTTCTTCAAAATCAAAACGCCTGGGTATTCCTGCCCAGCCAGGTTATTATCAGCACCTCGACCAATAATAGAAATTTCACTGATGTGCTCAAACAAGCTGAGCCTACCACCAACAATCGGGTCCCCCAAACTAAGAACTATACCGCCGACATCAATGTCAATGTGCGTTTTGTCCGCATTAAAGCTGTCAATATCGGTACCTGCCCACCCTGGCATCAGGGTGCCGGAAGCAAAGCTTTGATATTGGCGGATGAGATTATGGTAGAGTAGAGGTTCTGCCGGCTCCCCCCTGCCTACCGGACAGGCAGGCTTCGGAGGGGGCTGGGAGTGGAATAACAAGCAGATTTTGGCTTACCAAACAAACGCCCGTCTCCCAAGATTCACAATAAAACCCATGCACAACCTTCTCCCCCCTGCCTACCGGACAGGCAGGCTTCGGAGGGGGCTGGGGGGTGGAATAAAAAACCATAGACCACTTTTTCCTCACCTCTGCAAGTCTGGGTCTCCTCCCACACCACCACCAACCCACTCTCCCACACCCCCGAATACAAATGTTAAATTCACCATCCGTATTCCTAAACAAAAACCAAAAGAATTATCCACCCTCACCCCCCACTTAGCCTCTTGACATCTAACATATTAAACTGTACCTTGCACGGTTTGTATTCAAGCTTACCTTATTAAACTTATAGCATATGTCAGGACAAGACAATTATAGCCTATTGCTCGCTAAGCTCGATCAGTTTATCCGCAAGTATTATACCAACCAAATCATCCGTGGGGTCCTCTTTACGATGGGATCCGTGTTATTGGTTTTTTTGGCGTATAACCTGTTGGAACATGAGTTTTATTTTAGCAAAGGCGTCCGCAAAGTCTTGTTCTATTCATTTAATGCCATCACCCTCGCAGCCGTAGCCTATTGGGTCGCCTTGCCGGTGTTAAACTATTTTCACCTGGGCTCTACCATCTCTCACGAACAAGCAGCCAGGATCATCGGGGATCACTTTGCAGATGTCAAAGACAAATTACTCAATATCCTCCAGCTCAAATCTCAGTCTACTGATCGCGAACAGGTGCAACTCATCGAAGCCAGCGTACAACAAAAAAGTGCACAGATACAACTGGTGCCTTTCAAAAACGCGATCGATCTGAGCAAAAATAAAAAACACTTGCGCTTTGCACTACCGCCCCTGCTCCTGTTGCTGGCCTTATTAGTCGGTGCTCCCAGCCTCATCAAAGAAAGCTCGAGCCGAATCATCCATAACGACGAAGAGTTTGAAAAAGCAGCACCTTTCCATTTTAAAATTCAGGACGAAACCCCTGCAGTGGTTCAATTTGACAATTATACCCTCGATATGGAAGTGGATGGTTCTATCCTGCCATCAGAGGTATTTATCGAAGTCGATCAGTATCCCTATCGCATGAACAAAGTAGACGCTACTCACTATACTTATACTTTCAACAATGTGCAGAAGAATACGGGCTTTAAAATGTTCAGCGGCAAGGTCAACTCCAGACCTTACGAACTGGCAGTATTGAAAAAACCCAATCTCAGTGAGTTTTCTATCAAATTAGACTATCCGGCCTACACCGGTCGCAAAGACGAATCCGTCCAAAATATTGGCGATGTGCTGGTACCACAGGGCACCAAACTATCCTGGCAGATAGATGCCGAGAATACCGATCACGTGATGATGTCCTTCGGGGGTAACCAACCCAAAGAAATCAATCGCAATGGCTCACAATATTTTACCAATAGCCATCAGGCACTCAGTGACCAGGATTATAAAATCTATATCTCCAATGCCGCCATCCCTGACCCTGATTCGATCCAGTATCACCTGAGAGTCATCGCCGATCAGCACCCCACGATCCAACTCGAACAGTTCATCGACAGCGCAGTAGATACCAGGATGATTTATTTTGCCGGCAACGGGTCCGATGATTATGGTTTGACCAGGCTGGCCTTTAACTATGCCATCATTCACCCCAATGGCAAACAGGAATCTGCTGCCCCCAAAGCTATCCCAATCAAAAACTCCAACAAAACTCCTTATGAATATCAGTGGGATACCAAAGAAATCGATCTGCAGCCGGGTGATCAGCTCAGCTATTATTTTGAGCTGTATGACAATGATGGCATTCATGGACCCAAATCAGTAAAATCCAATGTGCTCAGCCTGCGCCTGGCCTCCAAAGAAGAACTGGAAGATCAAAACAGCAAAAACAGTGAAGACATCAAAGATGAATTAAAAGAGGCCATCGAGCAAAACCGCAAACTGCAGGAGCAAATGAATCAGCTCCGCGAGAAAATGATCCAGGAAAAACAAGCCAACTGGCAGGATAAAAAAGAATTGGAGCGACTGATGGAGCTGCAGAAAGAAATTCAAAAAAAGATAGACAGCGCCAAAAACAAATTCCAGGAAAACCTCCGCAACCAGGAAAAATTTGAAAAGACCAATGATCGTATCCTGGAGAAACAGGAACAGATAGAAAAAATGTTTGACCAACTGCAGGACCCTAAGCTGCAGGAACTCATGGACAAGATCCAGGAACTCATGCAGAAACTGGAAAAAGATCAGTCCCTCCCCATGATGGACGAGATGAAAATGGAAAACAAAGAGCTGGAGAAAGAACTGGATCGCATGATGGAGCTGTTCAAGACCCTGGAAGTCGAGCATCAAATGCAGCAGGCCATAGACAAACTCAAAGAGATGGCCAAAGAAGAAGAACAGATCAGCGATAAGACCAAAGACCTGGACCCTAAAGAAAAGACTGACCAGCAAAATAAAGATCAGCAAAACAAAGACAAAGCCGATCAGGACAAAGCCGACAAGGAAAAGAAAGACAAGGCAGATCAGAATAAAGCTGACGATCAGAATAAAGACAAAACAGATCAGCAAAAAGCCGACGATCAAAACAAAGATCAGGCAGACAAAGACAAAGCCGACCAACAAAAAGAAGCCCCTGCCACCAAAGAAGAACTCGAAAAGCAACAGGAAGAGCTCAATAAAAAAATGGAAAAACTCGAGGAAAGCCTGGAAGATCTGAAAAAGAAAAATGAAGAGCTGGAGCGACCTAAAAAGATGGAGGACAACAAAGAGAAGGCTGATGATATCAAAAAAGATATGGAGAAAAGCTCTCAGGAGATGAAGCAAAGCCAAAACAGCAAAGCGTCCAAATCCCAAAAGAGTGCAGCCAATAAAATGAAAGACATGGCCCAGTCCATGGAAAACCAGATGCAGCAACAAGAGCAGGAGCAGGCAGAAGAAGATGTCAAAGCACTCCGACAGCTGCTCGAAAACCTGGTCGATATGTCTTTTGATCAGGAAAATCTCATCAAAGAGGTGAGCACCACCATGGTCAATACCCCAAAATATACCGACCTCTTACAGCAGCAGTTTAAAATCAAAGATGACTTTAAGATGATCGAAGACAGCCTGCAGGAGCTCAGCAAAAGAGTATTCCAGTTGGAGGCTTTTATCACAGAAAAAGTCAATGAGATCAATACCCAGATGGCCTCCTCACTGGACGAACTCGAGCAAAGAAACAAACCCAAAGCCGGCGACAATCAGCAGAGAGTCATGAAAAATGTCAACGATCTCGCCCTCATGCTCTCCGAAGCGATGCAAAACATGCAGCAGCAGATGTCGGGTGCCGCCTGCGCCAATCCTAAAAAATCCGGCAAAGGAGAAGGCCAGAAGCCCATGGATAAGATCTCCGAAGGCCAAAAAGGCATGAAAGAGCAGCTCGAGCAAATGAAAAAATCCATGGAAGGTAAAAGCGGTGAAGGCGCCGGCAGCAAAGAGTTTGCCAAGGCTGCAGCCAGGCAGGCAGCGCTCAGAGAAGCCCTCAAAGAGATGCAAAAAGAAAGACAACAGCGCGGCGAAAAGACCCAGGACCTCCAGCAGATCATCGATGGCATGGACAAAACCGAGACCGAACTCGTCAACAAACAGCTCACCAATGAGATGATGCAGCGGCAAAATGAGATCATGACCCGACTGCTCGAAGCGGAGAATGCAGAGCGTGAAAGAAAGCAGGACGAAAAAAGAAAATCAGAGACCGCGCAGGAATTGGAACGAAAATTGCCTCCATCCTTGCAGGAGTATCTAAAAAAACGCGAAGCCGAGATCGATCTGTACAAAACAGTATCCCCCGATGTTACACCTTATTACCGATCCCTGGTCGAAGAGTATATGCGGACGCTCCGGACTGAAAATGGAAATACAAACAAGAAATAACAGGCCATCGCCGCTTCTAATGACTAACTACTGGCGATTTCCTTCCACCCCCGGATGCATCTCCGAGCTGGAGCAATTGGTAGATCATCTGGCATCTAAATACCATATCTCCCAGGACAAATATCCCAATATCCTGATCAGCCTCACCGAAGCAGTCAATAATGCCATCATCCATGGCAATCACTGCGATGAGTGCAAGTGCGTACACGTACAGATCGAAGAACAACTACACGGCCTCACCCTCACCGTCAGAGACGAAGGCTGTGGCTTTGACCCCAATGATGTAGATGATCCTACGCTGCCGGAGAATATCGCCAAGACCGGAGGGCGGGGGATCTTCCTCATCAAGCAATTATGTGATGGGGTGAAGTATGAGGCTAATGGGACGGAGGTGAGGATGAGTTTTGATTTTTGAAGTGAGGGGGACTGCTCCTTAACTTATTCGCTGTGAATTTTACTGTAATAAATCTGAGAAAAATCCAGGTAGGAAATTATGCTTAATTTCTATTTCAAAGATTCGATAGAGTCTTTTCTTAACAAGAGTGTTGAGGAAATTATTGGAACAATTACTATTTCAAATCCATTCGATTCAAAACTTTTTCAAAATAAATCATGGGAACTTCAAATTCCTGTTTTAAAAAATGCTCTTGCTGATTATTCGGGAACAATTTTTTTTGAATTCTCAATTCCAAGAATGGGAAAAAGGGTTGATTCGCTTATAATAATTAATGATGTTGTTTTTATAGTTGAATTCAAAGTGGGGGAAACAAAATTTCTTCGACAACATGTTGAACAAGTTTGGGATTATGCACTTGACTTAAAAAATTTTCATAAGCCCAGTCATACTGCAATCCTCGCTCCAATATTGATTTCGACTGAAGCAAGAAAATCATTTCTTGAAATTGGAACAACTACACACAATGACAATCTACTACTTCCTATTAAAACAAATAAAGAAGACTTATCCTTAGTAATTAAAAATATTTTACATTTTTTTGATACCGGCTCTACAATTAATGGAGATGAATTCGCTGTAGGAAGCTATTCACCAACACCAACTATAGTAGAAGCAGCAGTCGCGCTTTACAACAATCATACAGTTGATGAAATAACTAGAAGTGACTCAGAAGCGAAAAATCTTACCCAAACTACCTCAGCAATTTCAGAATTAATTGATTTTGCAAAACAGGAAGGAAAAAAAACAATATGTTTTGTTACCGGCGTTCCAGGGGCAGGGAAAACACTGGTTGGGTTGAAAGTTGCAACTCAACATTTGGATAAAGAAAAAGGAAACTCAAGCGTATATCTTTCAGGAAACGCACCATTAGTTGCAATACTTCAAGAAGCGTTGACAAGAGATAAAGTTAGTAGGGAAGCAAATCAAGGAAGAAAAATCACAAAAAGAGAAGCGAAGCAAGCTGTTAAACTATTTATTCAAATCATTCATCATTATCGTGATGCTTATTTGATAAATCATGAACCTCCTTACGATCATGTGGCAATATTTGATGAAGCACAAAGAGCTTGGAATAAAGAGCAAACAGTCAAATTCATGAAGCAGAAGAAAAATCAGCCTGATTTTAATTTTTCTGAACCAGAATTTCTTATTTCATGCTTAGACAGGCATAAAGATTGGGCAGTAATTGTTTGCCTAGTAGGTGGTGGACAAGAAATAAATACTGGTGAAGCTGGTATTTCTGAATGGCTAATGGCTATTGAGAAAACTTATCCTGAGTGGCAAGTTTACATTTCACCAAACCTTATTGACACTGAATATTCTGCGGTTGAAGCTATTAGATCTTTGGAAGTAAAGAATTTGGTACAATTTAATACTGATCTACATCTTCAAGTTTCCATGAGGTCATTCAGGGCTGAAAACCTTTCACAATTTGTAAAAAACCTTTTGGATTTAAATTCTGAATTAGCAAAAAAAACACTTGATACAATTCAAGAAAAATATCCAATTGTTTTGACAAGAGATTTGTCTAAAGCAAAAATGTGGTTAAAAGAAAAAGCAAGAGGAAGTGAGAGATATGGGATAATAGTGTCATCGCAAGCTCAGAGATTAAAACCATTTGCAATTGATGTCAAATCGCCAATCAATGCAGTCAATTGGTTCCTTGATGGAAAAGATGATGTTCGATCTTCTTATTTTTTGGAAGATGTTGCAACCGAATTCCATGTTCAGGGACTTGAACTTGACTGGGCATGCGTAGTATGGGATGGAGATTTAAGATTTGCAAATGACGGATGGAAGACATTTGCTTTTAAAGGAAACAAATGGCAAAATATCAACAGTGTTGAAAGAAAAAAGTACCTTATTAATGCTTATCGCGTTTTGTTGACTAGAGCAAGACAAGGCATGGCAATAGTTGTTCCTGAAGGAAATGCTGATGACCATACAAGAAAATCAGAATATTACGATTCAACTTTTAATTATCTAGAAGGTCTGGGCATTCTTATTATATAAAGCGAGCTTCATAGAAACAAAAAAATATTGAGATATTTTATATTAACCTCAATCATAGTAACCATCAAATCCGCAAAACCTCAGCAAGTATAAGTTAATAACAAGCCTACCTTCATATTAATACTACTCACATTACAAAATGCTCCATAATTCCCAGAAAGCAATTCAAAGCCTGTCAGCCATTACACTATATTATCCGATCATTTAACCGACGGCATCATGACCCCTATACAAGCCGCAAAAAATGCAAGGCATCTCCTCCAGGATACTTTTTAAAATTTATTGCCATAAGGTGCCTCCGTTTAAGTGCAGCCTTGTATTGTTATACTCTGCATCCACATTATTTTATTGATAACCCCTTCACTCTCAAATACCTGGAAAATGATTCCGCCGAGCGCAGTATATTGAATAAAAGTTTTCAATATTCCTAATGACATGACATGAATAGGCGTACTGCAAAGTCCAATCCGTAGTACATCAGATTAATTTTTTAAACTAAAACAAAATGAGCCTGCCACTGGAAGAAATCCGGGACCAACAAAGAGCCACCTGGAATAAATTTTCTCCCAGCTGGAAAAAATGGGATGACCTGAATATGGATTTATTAAAACCAATGGGTGATGAAATCATTCGTAGTATTAATCCCAGGGGCGCTGAGGTAGTGTTAGACATTGCAGCCGGAACGGGAGAACCCGGTTTGACCATTGCAACAATGTTAAAAGGCGGCAAAGTGGTTATTACAGACCTTTCGGAAGCCATGCTTGAAATAGCCCGTGAAAATGCACTGAAAAGGGATATTAAAAATATTGAAACCCGGGTCTGCGATGTGTGTGCACTTCCTTTTGCGGACAATACCTTTGATGCCATAAGCTGTCGTTTGGGTTTTATGTTTTTCCCGGACATGCTGTTAGCAGCAAAAGAAATGGTTCGCGTGCTCAAACCCGGCGGAAAAATCGCTACTTCGGTTTGGAATGTGCTTGAAAATAATTTTTGGATTACAGCCATTTTGGAAACCATCAGTAGACATATGGATTTGCCCGCACCACTGCCAGGTGCTCGGGGTATGTTTCGTTGTGCCAAAGAAGGCTTAATCTCAGATTTATTTTTACAAGCAGGGTTGAAAAATATTAAGCAAAAAGAAATCACCGCTAAAATGCACTTCAAAACGGCTGATATCTATTGGGACATGATGACGGAAGTAATTACGCTCGTTGTGTTAGCGCTTAATAATGCAGAGGATGACATAAAAGAAAATATCAGGAAAGAAGTTTATCATCTTTTGGATCAAAAATATCCTGCTGGAAATATCCTGATGGACTCGAGCGCTCTTCTTATTGAGGGTGTGAAATAAGCCGCCGAATGATGGTATGGACACAGTAGTACGAACACATTACAGTACCTGTCTAAAAGCGGCGATTCGGTGGTTAAATCAAGCTTAGTGCTTTTATCAAAGTAGGTCTAAATTAAAGTAAAATACTTCGAAATCATCACCTACGGCTAACTGCAAAACGATGTACCGCAAGTGGATATTTAGAAAAATATAAAAATTGAAGTCGGCAAACTGTTCCAAAGGCTGAATATACTTTTAGCGAGAAAGGATATGTAATTGTTGAGACACAATTAAGAAAATAATAGGTGAAGATATTGCTCAAGTTACTTTTAATAAAGCAATTCTTTTATGATAAAAAATTATTAAATTTATTGCTAATAAAATGATGAAAAATGAAAACAATCGGTTATACCCCATAATGGTGTTGTTTAACAGTTCGGGGTCTGACCATTCCCGAAAATATCGGTTTAGGTATCGCGTTGTCAGTATAAATTAATATGAAATCAAAAATTAAGCTTGCAAGAACGGCAGGTATCCTTTATTTACTTATTGTAATTTTTGGATTAATTGCTCAAATCTTTGTTCGAGACCATTTAGTTGATTACGGAAATGCCCATGTTACTGCAAAAAACATTCTTGCTTCTGAGTACTGGTATAGATTCGGTTTTATCAGTGAGTTACTCATGCTTGTCTGCGATGTGGGTGTGGCGACCATTCTTTATATATTGTTGAATGACACAAGCAAGAATTTATCTTTATTGTCTTTTGCATTTAGATTGACAAGTATCACCATCCTGTCAATCACAGCCTTGAGCCATTATGCTGCCATATCATTCTTAAGCAACCAGGATTACTTAAATGCTTTTAATACAGACCAACTTGATGCATTCGCCTTGTTTTCGATCAAAATGCATGGAGTGGGTTATAATATTTGCCTTTTATTTTTTGGAATCCATCTCCTACTTCTTGGATATTTGCTTTATATAGCTGAAATATTTCCAAGGTATTTAGGAGTACTGCTTTTTATTGGAGGTATATGTTATATATTGAATAGTATTGTTTGGTTCCAATTCCCATTACTTGTAAAGTATATTTATCCTGCTATTATTATTCCGAGTGCAATCGGAGAATGGATATTCTGTATTTGGCTTATTGTAAGAGGAATAAAATTAAGTTCAAATGGTAATGATTCTTAAATTAACGAATAGACCAGAAGGCTTACACTTTGAAATTCCAGAGGAATATGTTTGTTTTTTTATGACATTCACTTTTCAAGAGGATTTAATACAAAAGCAAAATGGAATTAATGCCGATTGATCTTTTATAAACAAATCAAAACAAAATTAGTGAAATAATTAAATTTGACTCCACCATGATAGTCAGCCTAAAACTAATTAGTGATACTTCTTATACTGAAAGACTAAATTGGAGTGACCTGCGCTTTTTTTCTGCGGATTTTTATATACAGCATAAAGACAACGAAAACTCAAAAGTACATATAGACTCCCTTGGAAAGGTAGTTGCTTTAATAAAATGCAAAAGGGACAAAGTACTATTCACCGCTGAATAATTTCCAAAAACGTTTTTTTAAATGAAAATGACTATACTCACAAAATCAATATCTTACTTACCATGAAAAAGATAATATTATTATTTTTTGCTTTTGCGGTGACCTTCGTGCTGGGTTTCGCATTTAAATCAGTCACCACAAAAAGTGTTAATAGTCAGCAATCAATAAAAAAAGTAACCGGCATCGGAGGTATATTCTTTAAGTGCAAAGATCCAAAAGCTATGCGCGCCTGGTATGCAGCCCACCTAGGCCTCAATACCAATGAGTATGGGGCCGTTTTCGAGTGGAGACAAGGCAGTGACACTTCCAAAAAAGGCTTTACTCAATGGAGTCCTTTTAACGAAAAAACCAGGTATTTTGAACCGTCCACCAAAGACTTTATGATTAATTACAGGATTGAAAACGTAGAAACCCTGATAGAAGAACTGAAAAAAAGCGGAGTAACCGTGGTTGACACCATTGAATCATATGAATATGGCAAATTTGTCCATATCTTAGACCCGGAGGGCAACAAAATTGAATTATGGGAGCCAAACGATATTGAATTTGAAAAGCTCGGTGAGCAGATAGGCGCTAAGACCACAAAATAATTTTGATCTCCTCCCCCTTCTGCTTACTTTTAGTGAGTCGATGACTAAAAACTTTTCATTATGGAAAAACAAAATAACACCTCTGACCAAGATACTCCACCTGCTGACT
>OBID01000349.1_pt1 | contig 19872 bp, 14 predicted proteins | sample 1519781 | NCBI WGS metagenome assembly OBID01 (sample SAMEA3991478, study PRJEB22521) | metagenome | biome: anthropogenic terrestrial biome; feature: sewage plant; material: sludge | place: Sweden | collected 2012-09-26 | reverse complement strand
GATTTCGTTTTGTACAAAATGTACTTCAATCGATTTTGGTGTCTCTATTTGGCGGATCATGCGATTTCTTTTAGCAGCAAATTGATAGAGTAAGCCTAACAATGTTTTATTAGCTGTACGGGCTTCTTCTATATCTGGGTAGGCTATTTCGAATATCCACTTCGGCAAACTTCGTTTGGTCATCAATTTTTCCTTCCAAGAATCCTTTTACAAGCGGACTAAAGGCCACCAGTCCAATCCCAAGTGCTTCTATTTCGGTTATGATCTCGTTTTCATGTTGCCTGGTCCAAAGCGAATATTCGCTCTGCAAAGCTGTGACCGGTTGTACCTCATAGGCCTTACGGATAGTATTTGTTCCAGAGAATTATTTTGTCAAAGAGGCAAATTGCACAAGGCTGTTTTAAATAAAAAGGCAGCTTTTTACTGCTGCCTTTATTGATTTTTTTATCGTAAATCTTACCTCTTACAAATAGGAGATATTCTTCACCTCATACAAGAATGCATTTTTGGCTTTGTCCACCACCCGCATCATCATATCCAGATCATCTGGACAATTGACCAGTGGAATTCGATTTCTTTGACGGCCATCCAGCGCTCTTTCATCACCAAAATAATTGAGACCTGTTTGAGTAAAACAATCGTCAAGAACCATATTTTTTGAATAGCTCAGATTGCCGGTCTGCATATTGATGACCTCCATGCGGCCGGTGATGTATGCTCTTTTAGTTTGGATGGTTTCGACTACTGTCGCTCTGACTTTCAATTTTCGATCCTTCCTGATATCATTTCCAAGTGAGTCTTTAGCTACATTGCCTTTGGCGTCCAATACATAATCCCAGCCATCTACGACTTCGCGATAGAAATTGTTTTCAATGTTTCTTATTTGTACAGGTTCTGCATAAAGGTCTTCTATACGGAAGACTACTTTGTAATCAGGCTTGAAACCTTCATCTATTGCAGTGTAAAATTGATTCCAGTTGTTTCTGGTATTGTTTACGGGTAGATAAAATAACTCGTCTTCAGATCTCCTTGGCAATCTGGCATAGGATCTGTCTTCTATCGTAACCCAGATTTTATTGATACCTACTTCAAGCATATCTTTTCTTAAGCTGGTGAGTTCATATTCAGAAGAAAGCGTATTGATGCGATCGATGATCTCTACAGCTTCCCGGGCAGCTGGTTTATAACCCAGGTCAGCTTCGCTGGTGAGAGCACTTAGTTTGGTGTAATATAAAGCAGCTGCATTTTTAGTGGCCTCCACCATGATAGGAGTGGTACTGATAAATTCGAAATGTGCCCTATGACCAGTCTCGGAAACAAGTGGTAATAAGGGAGAGATCATTTTTTGAATTTTGTCCATAGTAGCAGCTATTCGATTTATACTTTCCCAGGCACTCGCAGTATTTCTAATTTTTAATTTTTCTATTTCTGCCATTTTATCTTGAGAGAGTTTCTCAAAACCCAATTCAATCGCTGTGACATAAGTGTCTTTCTTTTTTTTGCCTGCGAGTTTTCGCGTAGCGAGCGCGACAAGACCTTCATAATCGCCGTTTTCCAGCATTTTTTCAGTAGAAGCGCAGGATGTAAGCAGCGCCATGGTCATGATGAGATGTATAAATTTTTTCATAGCTTTTGGGTTTAAAAGGTTACTATTATTGTTAAGACGGATGGAGATTGTGGGTAGAGGGTAAAGGGAATGTTAAAAAATGTCGGTCTATGGACAATTTATTTTAAATTTCGAAATCTTGATGTCCTCTGGGTATTGTTTAAACTCAATACACATTCTATAATCCAAAGAATGTCCACTACTGCCCGGTAAAACTTTCGATTATCAACCTAGCGATTCAGAATTAAGCGGAGTACAACTCGTAGTCTCTTTGAGTATCTATGTCAAATAGGCCATCCTCAAAATCAATCATGGCAACCCGGTCTGAATGATCATGGATTACTTTGCCCGCACCGCGATCACCTTCCAACAGTAACAGCACCGGAAAAAAGGATCGATCAAATAAGGCGGGAGTACCTAAGGTGTTTTGATAATGGCTGGCCACGATAGGTTGTCCGGATTTGAAGTATTGATATATCACTTGATGAAGAATTTTCTCGTCCACAAAAGGTTGATCACATACTAAAAATAGTAAGGCCGCCAGGTCTGGAAATTGTGAATTCACAGTATGTACGGCCAATTTTATGGAAGAGGCTATGCCCTGACTCCAGAGGTCATTGATGACTATAGTAGCTTTGAGATCTTTGAGTTCCTGTGCGATAGCCGGGTGATTGGCTCCCAATATGCAGAGTACTTTTTTACAGGATAACGAAAGGGCAAGAGCAGTGATTCTTTTGATGAAAGATACACCATTTTTATCTTTAAGTAATTGTTTCGCCGTGCCTAACCGGGAGGAATTACCAGCTGCCAGCACGATAATACCTATTTTTTGAAGATCAGCATGGGATGTCATCCTTCAGAATTTAAGAATTTCCCGAAGGAATGATGATTAATTCTTCCCTTGAATGAATAAATTCACCGGCATCCCGCAAAGATTTGGCCGAGGCAGAGGTCAATCTCGATTGTATCTCAGCCAAAATAGAAAGGGCTATTTCTTCAGCCGTTTCAGCTCCGAGGTCTAATCCTGTAGGTCCAAAGATTTTATCCAATTTTTTTGGAGAGAGTAGGATGCCTTCCTCCTGTATTTCCTCTAACATGCGATCCAATTTTTTCTTTGGACCCAAGGAACCGATATAAGGAGTATCTACGCTAAGCAAAGCTTTAAGCATAGACAGGTCATAATTATAATTGTGCGTCATCAGTACAAAGACTGTGCGATGATCGATGTGGATCTGCTCCAGCACTTTTTCTGGCTTGGCTACTATAATGCTACAGGCTGCGGCAAATCGATCTTGCGTGGCATAATTGGCTCTGCCATCGATCACATGTGGTTCCCAACCTAGCGTATTGGCCATATCGACCAAAGGGTGCGCATCATTGCCGCCGCCGATGATCATCAATGCGACAGGCAACTCCACATATTCGATAAATGCTGTTATGGTTGAAGCTGCCACATCATAGGCTTTAAAAGCTGATTTTTTCCTAGTCAGTGAATTTTTTATGTCCTCACCAATAGTTGGGGGTAAAATAGTTGAATTCCTTAATTGATCGTCCTCATCTCTATATATTATGCAGGTACCCGCCTGGTCGGATTTTCGATCCCGGAGGTTAAAGAATGTGACTAAAACTGATTCTTTGCGGAGTCGCGTAATCTCTTTTAGGAGTTCAATGGGATTGAGTGTATCCTGGTCGTCTATGGGCTCGATCAGCACCTGGATGATTCCATTACAACCAAGGCCAACTCCAAATTTGGCATCATCATCGTCCATGGTGTCATAAGTGACCAACATGGCCCTATTTTGAGTGATTACATGGAGAGCTTTGCGCAGGGCATCTCCTTCAAGGCAACCACCGCTGATGGCACCCGTAAGGTTGCCATCGTCTTCTATCAGCATTCGGGCACCGGGACGACGATACGAGGATCCTTCGAGGTGGACGACAGTGGCAAGGGCAGTTTTTTTGCCTTTTGCCGTTGCCTGGTCATATTGTTTTATGATGGATTTGATTTCTTTCACTACCAGGATATAAAAGTGAAAGTTAAGAAGAATACTTTTTACATAAATGAAATCATCTTTCCATCACTTCGTAGAATTTGTATTTTAGAGTTTTTCTTTCAGTGTCAAACTCTCTAATTATGAAAGCCAGATTCCCTGTTTTATTGGTTCTATTTTCTATATCGGTGTGCTTTGTTTCAGCACAAAAATCCAAACCTTCCAAGCCACTAACGACTGCAGCTGTAACAATTGAAAAAACAGTATCCTATGACCCAATGCTTCTTAATGGCATCACCTGGCGGGAGGTGGGCCCATTCAGAGGCGGTCGCTCCTGCACGGTCACCGGCATCAAAGGCAACCGCGACCTATATTATTTTGGAAGTGTCGGTGGTGGCGTGTGGCGTACCCAGGATGGAGGGGCTAGTTATGAAAATATCACAGACAAATATTTTGGAGGAACGATTGGAGCAGTGGCAGTAGCCCCTTCAGATCCCAATGTCATCTATGTAGGTGAAGGAGAGCAAACCCTTCGGGGCAATGTATCCTCCGGATGGGGTGTTTGGCGAAGCACCGATGCCGGTAAGTCCTGGGCACATATAGGTCTAAAAGATTCAAGGCATATCTCCAGGATCAGGATACATCCTACCAATCCTGATATCGTCTATGTCGCTGCCCTGGGCAATCTATGGCAACCCAATGAAATGCGAGGGGTGTACAAAACTACAGATGGGGGCAAAACCTGGAATCGGGTATTATATGTAAATGACAAAGCAGGAGCTGCCGACCTGGTGATGGATCCGAATAACCCACGAATCTTATATGCAAGTACCTGGAACATGACTCGCAATGGCTGGAGAATGGATAGCGGAGGCCCTGATTGCCATATCTGGAAAAGTACTGATAGCGGAGACCATTGGGAAAAATTGACGAATAAACCGGGGCTGCCGAATGGTACCCTGGGGATCATAGGGCTTGCAGTATCCCCGGTCAATTCTGAGCGGATATTTGCTCAAATTGAAGCTGATAACGGCGGATTATTCAGATCAGATGACGCCGGCGAAACCTGGACAAAAATGAATGATGATCGGGGTATGCGCCAAAGGGCCTGGTACTATACCCGCATCTATGCTGATACAAAAAATGAAGACATCGTCTATATATGTAATGTAGCCTTTTTCAGAAGCAAAGACGGGGGCAAGACATTCAGCACATTGCGCACACCCCACGGGGATCATCACGATCTTTGGATCGATCCGGAGGATAATCAACGGATGATCCTGGCAGATGATGGTGGCGCTCAGATCAGTACCGATGGAGGTAATAACTGGACGACTTACTACAATCAACCGACCGCTCAATTTTACAGGGTGATTACTGACGATCATTTCCCTTATAGAATCTACGGTGCTCAGCAGGACAACAGCAGTATCCGTATCAGTCACCGTACCACTGGCAATTCAATCACAGAACGAGATTGGGAGCCTTCTGCAGGTGGAGAAAGTTCTTACCTGGCCATAGACCCTGCCAATGACAATGTAGTCTATGGTGGTGAATACAAAGGATATATGGATAGGTATGATCATGAGACCGGTCAACACAGATCGGTCAATATATGGCCTGATAATCCGGTGGGCCGCGGAGCAGAAGTGATGAAATATCGATTTAACTGGAACTATCCGGTCATGTTTTCGCCCCATGATCCTACCAAATTATATGCAGGCTCGCATTATTTGCACGTATCGTACGACGCGGGCACGCATTGGGAAGTAATCAGTCCTGACCTTACTCGTGGAGAACCAGAGACCATCAGATCAAGCGGTGGGCCGATCACCCAGGACAATACCGGAGCGGAGTTTTATGCCAATATCTTATGTATGCAGGAATCTGTTTTAGAAAAAGATGTGATCTATACAGGATCTGACGATGGATTGTTATATGTGACGCGGGATGGTGGAAAAAATTGGAAAAACATCACTCCCCCGACTTCGCCGAAATACAATATGATGAACAGTATCGAGCCCAGCACCTTGGAAAAAGGTAAGGTTTATGTGGTGGCTACTTCGTATAAATTTGGTGACTATACCCCCTATATCTATAAGTCTTCGGATTATGGAGCTAGCTGGACGACGATTACCTCCGGCATCCCCAAAGAAGAATTTGCTCGTGTAGTCAGAGCAGATCATACACGCAAAGGATTATTGTATGCAGGTACCGAAAAAGGCATGTGGATTTCCTTTGATGATGGGACCTTGTGGTCGCGCTTCCAATTGAATTTGCCTCCGGTGCCGATCCATGACCTGGCCATTAAAAACGACAACCTCATCGCCGCAACCCATGGCCGTAGCTTCTGGATGATAGATGATATCACCCCACTCCAGCAAATCAATGATCAGGTAGCAGGCAAATCCTCCTACCTATATCAGCCTATGCCTTCATATAGAATGGCCGGTGGTGAAGGTCGCTTTAATCCCGATCGTCAATTGGAGGGGCAAAATCACCCAGGAGGAGTCCTGATTCATTATTTCGCCAAAAATGTTTCCGAAAGGACAGATGCCAAACTTGAAATCTTGGAATTGGACGGTGATCTCATCAGGGCCTATTCCAATAAATCAAAAGAACGGGCTGACCAGTTTGACCTGAAGTCCGGCGGTGGTAGATTTGTCTGGGATATGCGGTATGCCGGCTACAAGACTTTTCCGGGTATGGTATTTTATTCTTCTCCCAATCTTGGCCCCAAAGCAGTACCGGGAAAATACAAAGCCAGGCTTACAGTAGATGGGCAGGTGTCCGAGCAGGAGTTTGAGATCATCGGTGACCCTAGAATAAAAACCACTCCCGCCGAATATCAGGAGCAATTTGATTTCCTGATTAGTGTACGCGATAAAGTGAGCGAAGCACACCAGGCTATCCTGGATATCCGAAAGACCAAAGAAGACCTTGGCTACCTTCGAAAAAAATTTAGCGATGATAAATCGATGGTTGAGAGGATCAAAAAATTTGAAGATGAACTGACCGTCATTGAAAATAATATCCACGAAACCAGAAACAAAAGCAACCAGGACCCTATCAACTACGGTATCAAACTCAACAATCGATTAGCATTTTTATTGGGCGAGCAGGGACAGGGTGATTTTCCTCCTACAGAACAAGCACGACAAGTGAAAGAATTAGTCACCAGGCTCATGGATCAGGAATTAAAATCCCTGGCAGAAACTATGAAAAACAATCTACCTTCAGTCAACCAATTAATCAAGCCTTAAATATGGATATCAAAGCGCGCAATCTTTCCCTCGATGTATTCAGAGGGATTACGATATGTTTTATGATTATCGTCAATACACCGGGTAATGGCGATTGTGTATTTGGGCCCCTCAATCACGCCAGGTGGCATGGGTTCACTCCAACCGATTTGGTGTTTCCTTCCTTTTTGTTCGCAGTGGGCAATGCAATCTATTTTGGTATGAAATCCTGGCAGTCCATGAATTCGTCAGCGGTGTATTCAAAAATTTTAAAGCGTACTGCGATCATATTTCTTTTGGGGTTTTTGATGTATTGGTTTCCGTTTGTGCATCATACCAATAATGGTTTGGCTTTTAATCCTTTCAGTCACACCAGAATCCTGGGTGTCCTTCAGCGAATTGCTTTATGTTATGGTATTGGGGCCATCCTGATCTATCGATTTTCATGGAAAACCATTTTGATAATAGCTTGTAGCCTCTTGCTTGTTTATTGGGGCCTGATGGCCTGGGGAGGTGATTATAATATGCTTACTCAACTTGGGCAAAAAATCGATCTTGCAATTTTAGGTGAAAATCATATGTATCATGGAGAAGGTGTCGCATTCGAGCCGGAAGGTATATTAAGTACTTTGCCTTCGATTGTCAATGTATTGGCTGGGTATCTTACTGCACTTTTTATGCTCAATGGGGGTGTGGACAAAAACAAACTGATGCGACTCGCTATACTTGGACTCGGATTATTATTATTGAGTTGGGGCTGGAACGAATTATTTCCAATCAATAAAAAATTATGGACATCATCTTTTGTGCTCCAAACAGTTGGCTGGGATCTGATCATATTATCATTTTTGACTTATTCCATTGATATTTTAAACGCACGGGTCGGCGTATCTTTTTTTAGAACGGCTGGTCGCAATCCACTCGTGATCTATCTATTATCAGAAGTACTGGCCATTTTGCTGGGATTCTTAAGCAATTCAAATGGTCAGTCCTGGTTATCGGGGATATATGACGCTGTTTTTTCGCATGCCGGCTGTTATGTGGGTTCCTTCCTATATGCTGTTTGTTTTATGCTGGTGTGCTGGAGCCTGGGCTGGTGGTTAGATAAACGAGGAGTGTATATTAAAGTGTAAATAGTCGGGCGTATTGACATACAGGTGAGTCTTACAGTTAAATTTTAATTCTGGCGTTGTTGTAACGGATGTCCAGACGGGAGGTTTTTTCACCAAATCGGGATACCCAGGTACACTAAGATATTGATTTGGCATTGCTGTCTGCACAAAATGGAATTATTCAAATTTTGGCTATTGCACCCGATGGATCCAGGGTTGTATTCAATTTTTCGTTGGGAACCTAGGTGACACTTTTAATGAAAATATACGGACAGTTTTCATCATACCCATCTTGGATGGATTGGTAAAGCAGGTATCCCAAAAACTATTGACTAAGCTGATACGCCCCGATATCGATGCTTTGTTTTTCACTTAGACTATTGCCCCAAAAATCTTTAACTGGAAGGTTTTTCGTATAGCCCATATCGGCAAAACTTAAGCCTTTTCCTTTCAAGGGAGATTTAAGGTGCAGTTGATATTTGATCCATGCGTCCAGGTCCTCAGTTCTGGCTGGATTTGATTTTTGATTTAACTCCCAATCGGGAATCATGGAGTATTCCTTAAATGGGTTAGGTAGAGTAGGGTTGGAGTACCAGTTATTTTTTTCTGTATGGAAGACGATGGAGGAAGGTATATCGTGGTTAAAAAAAGTTGATCGGACTTGAAGTGCATTATTGTAAAATCTGATCGTATCATCGACTGCAGTTGATTTAAAATCTATTACGGGCTTGGTGTCATTGATCCAGATATTGTTGTGCAGCAAGACTTTTATCTTACCCTGTCCTGATATCGATAGAGATCCGGCCACTTCCAGACCATCATTATCACTGATATTGTATCTTAGGATGTTTTCTCCCCAGGGTGCAGTCCCTTCGCTTGTCAAATATTGTGCGTAACCACTGTTTTGATAGGTCAGATTTCTTTCCACGATACAAGCCTTGGTATCATTGCCAAGTGCGATTCCATGCCCCCCTTGATTATTATAAGTGTTGTTTTGGTAGATGAGGGATTCGCTAATAGTGACTTGCTCACTATTGGTAATCGTGATGCCCCCGCTACTTTGATCTGCACTTCCGTTAAGATACGAGGCACAAAGCCTGATTGCCCCAAGGATTAAATGTCGAATGATGATCCCTCCATGTGGACTTTGGGACTGATGATCGAGCCCGTTTTGATAGGTGCGACAATTAAGGATATCAACATTATGATTAACGGTGGTGCCCAGGCTATCAAGTAGGATGCCTGCTTCTCCATTCTCATAAGCATATACCAATCTGACAATCGAATTGGATATCCCTTTTATTAATAACCCGGCTTTTTTAAATCCGCTGATCTCCAGGTCTTCTAAAACTATATTGTTGCCGCTTTCTATGATTATACCTGAGGACTGGTTAGTAGTACTTCCACTGCCGATCACTCTAAAATTATTAATATTGACATTAGAGGCTTTACAGACGATGCCGGGTCCGTCCCCTCCATCTATATACGCACGGCTGGCATCATAACTACTGATGGTGATTTCTTTACCTGGCTCTCCGGATTCTTCTTTTTCTAATACTAAGGTGCCCGGGTAGGTATTGGCACTAAAGAAAAGCACTTTATCTCCCGGCACCAGGTGTATTTGATTGACCCGATCTATCGTCTTAAAGGGCTCGGTGATGGTACCGGGATTTTGGTCTTTGCCATCAATAGGGTGTACAAAAAAAGAAGTTGGCTCCCTGGCTGTATCTGACTTGTTTGATACACATCCTAACAAGCCAGCAAAGACAAGCGCTATGATGATTTGTTTCTTGATCATTTGCTAATCTTTCGATAGGCGGTTTTTTGATCGAGGAGCTTGAGTGATTCTACAGTGCCTTTGGCATTGAAATCAAAAGTGATAAAACCAAAATTGCCATCTGACGGATCTTCATATCTCCAGGTGTCGTAATGATAGTGTGTGAGTAATACCCGGGGCATAGCGTGATGCACATAATATAATTGGTCATGATCAAGCAAAAGGGCTATTTTGCCTGCCATAGGGTGTTCGAATTCACCAGCATAGGCAGCGATAGGTAACCTCGCAGTGGTATTGAGTATTTGAGTAGGCAGGCTTTTAAGATACTCTTGTTTTTCATCTTCTATACTTTTGAGCTGATCGGGCATAAAACGAGAGGTCCAATCGATGGCCGGCAGATTCAACAAAAGGTCATAGATACGATAGGTGATAGCCTGGTACATCGGTCTATTGGTCCCATTTTGCAATACAATTACACCGATACTGTCAAAGGGCATATAGCTGGTATAAGCCCTGAATCCACCTAGACCACCTGTATGAGCTGAGAGTGTATGACCACGGTAGGTATTTGTCCACCATCCCATGGCATAAAAAGTGTTGAAATACTCAGGCCAGCGTTGGTCTTCATCCATCAGATTTATAGGCTTTCTTATTTCTTTGACTATTTGCTGCGGAAGTATGGTCTGCCCCTTGTAACCGCCTCCATTGATATGCATACGTAACCACTTGCTCATATCTGTGACTGTACTCGTGATAGCTCCAGCAGGTTCAAAGGTCTCACCCCCTACATAAAATGGTTGTGGCCTAAATGCACTTTTTTCGCGATCATAGGTATATCCAATAGCATAATTTGATTCCCCTGGGTGATCTACAGGATCGAATGAAAACTGTGTGCGATCCATGCCAAGCGGCTTGAAAAACTTATTACTGATCACCACTCTATATGGCAGTTGGTACAGATGGGCTATCAGATCACCCGCCAGTACAAACATCCAATTATTATAAATATAGCCTTCGCGAAGTCGTTTGGTAGGGGCAAACTCAGGAAGATGGCTGTACAAATAGGAAGGAGTGACCTTTTCACCGAACCATGCTTCGTCATACCTGGGTAAGCCGCTCCGGTGAGACAAAATATCCCGTATGGTAAGATTGCCAGTCAGTTCATCATTGTACATTTTAAGATCAGGCAGGTATTTTTTGACAGGGTCATCCCAGCTAATTTTTTTCTCTGCAACTAATAGCCCCAGTGCGCTGCTGGTGAATGCTTTGGTGCAGGATGCGATGGCGAATAAGGTGTGCTCATTGGCAGGAAGCTGATGGGCCACATCCCTATAGCCATATCCTTTACTATAAATTATTTGATCTTTATACACGATGGCAATAGCACACCCCGGATTTTTCCAGGTATCTAATTGGTTCTCCACGAATCTATCCAGGTCTGCCAGTCTAGAGATAAAATCTGCCTTCGACTGACCAAAAATAGCAGACAGTGGAATCCAATAAAATAAAATAAGCCAGAATTTCATGCGAGCGGATTTTTGAAACTTAAAAAGATAAAGATATTAAGTAGTTCGTGTAAAATCATCTAATTCATAAGCAGGTAAAGATATTAAGTTACATAATTTAAGAATGTGTTTATCACCTAATATGAATCGTTTATGTTTGCTAATTATTCTTAATATTAAATTCTTGATTTTTTTTTGGAAGTGTAATGCATTCTTTTTAATTTAAAGGAGATAAACAAAAACATCACTCCTATGAATTTTGAATCGAAGGATATACGGAATGTGGTCTTACTGGGTCATGCGCACTCAGGTAAGACCAGTTTGATCGAATGCATGCTTTTCGAAGCACACGGTATCACCCGAAGAGGGAATGTAGAAGAAGGCAATACTGTCTCTGACTACAATCCATTGGAACAGGAAAGGCAGAGCAGTTTGTTTAGTTCTCTTGAACACTCCCTTTGGAAAGATTCAAAAATCAACATTATCGATACTCCTGGATCCGATGACTTTATCGGAGAAGTCATAGCCGCTCTAAAAGTAGCAGATACTGCAGTCATGGTGCTGAATGGAGCCCATGGAGTGGAAGTCGGAACTGAGATCATGTGGGAGTATGTGCAGAACTTTGCTACTCCCTCGATATTTGTGATTAATCAACTGGATCATGAAAAATCAGATTATGATGCTACCATGGAGCAGGCTATCAGTAGGTTTGGCCCAAAGGTCCTTCCAATTCAATATCCTATCAATGAAGGAACCGGGTTCCATTCAATAGTGGATGCACTTCGTATGGTTGTTTATGAATTTCCCGCCGATGGAGGTAAGCCTATCAAAAAACCTATTCCTGAAAGTGAAAAATCCAGAGCATTGGAAATGCATAACAAATTGGTCGAAGCTGCAGCAGAAAATGAAGAAGAACTCATGGCTCGATTTTTTGATCAGGGCACACTCAGTGAGGAAGACCTGGCATATGGCCTTCGCGTGGCGATTGCCCATCAAAGCATCTATCCTGTATTTTGTGCATCTGCCAAGAAAAATATGGGCACTGGTCGTATAATGGGATTTATCAATGATATCTGCCCTTCGCCAGCTGATCGGCCGGCAGCTCCATTGGAAGGTGGTGGTTCTTTGGCCTGTGATGTCAATGATCAAACTACCATATTTATATACAAAACCCTGTCTGAACCCAAGGTGGGCAATGTATCTTATTTTAAAGTATACTCCGGAAAACTCAAATCAGGCGATGAATTAATCAATGCCAATAATCGAAATAGTGAACGATTTGGCCAATTATTTATAGCCAATGGGAAAAATAGAGAGCCTGTGGATCATCTGAATGCAGGTGACATCGGAGTCGTCGTAAAATTAAAAGACGCTCATACCAACAATACACTCAATGCCAAAGGCACAGATCGCAAAATAGAGCCTATCCATTTTCCGGAGCCTCGGGTAAGAGTCGCTGTGCAACCTCCATCCAAAAACGATATCGAAAAGTTGGCTAAAGCCCTGCATGTCATTCAAGAGGAAGATCCAACCATCATCATAGAACAGTCTGCTGAGTTGAGGCAAATGCTTCTTTTTGGGCAAGGCCAATTACACCTCGACATGGTCAAACACAGGCTGGAGAAAAATCAGGATCTCCATATGGAGTTTATCAAGCCCAGGATACCTTATCGTGAGACCATCACCAGGGTAGCTAATGGAGACTATCGACATAAAAAACAATCAGGTGGCGCAGGTCAATTTGGCGAAGTGCATATGAGATTAGAACCATATCATGATGGAATGGAAGATCCTGCTGATCTCAATGTCAGAATCCGTGAAGAGGAGATTATGCCCTGGGGAGGAAAATTAGTATTCTACTGGTGTATTGTAGGAGGTGCTATTGATACCAAGTTTTCAAGCGCCATTAAAAAGGGTATCCTGAGTAAAATGTCAGAGGGGCCTCTCACAGGCAGTCGCTGCAGAGATATCAGGGTCTGTGTCTATGATGGAAAAATGCACCCGGTAGATAGCAATGACATGGCTTTCCAGCTGGCTGGTACCATGGCCTTTAAAAATATCTTTCAAACGGCAGGACCTCAACTTCTGGAGCCTATCTACGACCTGGAGGTGTTGTGCGGTGACACAGTGATGGGTGACATCATGGGAGATCTGCAGACCAGGCGGGCTATCATCATGGGTATGGACAGTGATGGCCATTATCAGAAAATTAAAGCAAGGGTACCACTCGCAGAACTGGATGGTTATTCTTCAACGCTGCGTTCATTGACCCAGGGCAAGGCAAAGTTTACCACCCGATTTGCGGAGTATGGGCCTGTACCAGGGGATCTGCAGAAAAAATTGATGGAAGAATATGCGCTGGAATACCAGGAGGAGCATGCCTAAACTAGTGGATCATTTTTTAGGAAAATAAAATTGTAGTATAAAACGATTGCATTTAAATAATTAAACAATTCTTGACTGCAAAACTTTTAGTTCAATTAGTTGACTTGATACTATCGGCCATTCAAATTTTTATAAATCACACTTACCAGGCCATTGACTGGTTTGTCCTGGCTTAGTTCCCAAAACATGATTCCACCCAATTGATGTTTTCGGATGAATGCGGTTTTGGCTTTCAAAGACCGCTCATCGTCAAAGGTGGCAAACATTTTTTGAGCAGCATTGTACCGGTAAGGAGCTTTTGCTTTTTTGTCAAAATAATAGTGATATCCGGGAGTCGAGGTGAAAAAAGTATCTGCATTTTTATAAGAGACACCTTGTTTGAATTTTCCTGCCTGGTAGAGCCCATGATCTATATCTGCCACCTCCTCCCATACCCGGGCGTAAAAAGCCGCCCCCATGACTAGTTTTGATGCAGGCACCTTATGTTGTATCAGCCAGTTTATACAATTGCTAGCAGATTGTTTTTGAGTATTGTTATTGTTGAGTGGAGTATGGTGTCCGGTGGTTTTACTGGCTCCACTGGTCAGGTCATAAGTCATCAGATTGACAAAATCCAGGTAAGGCATCAGTGCATCCCAATCTACTGATTCCTCTAGAAATCGGGTAAATCCCCCGGCAGCAAAACTGAGGATATACCCGGGTCCCATCTCCTGTCTCAAAGTCTTGACTAATTCTGTAAAATTGTTTTTATCCTCCGGAGCATATTTATGCCCGGGATATCCGGCGATGGTAGGATATTCCCAGTCAAGGTCTATGCCATCCACATGGTATTTTTTAAAAAGTGCTACCGTCGTTTTAGCAAAGGTAGACCTGTGCGCTTCAGAAGCAAACAAATCCGAACAAGGCGCACAACCTCCCCAGCCCCCAACCGAAACCATTATTTTTAGTTCTGGATTCCGCTTCTTTAATTCGACCAATTGGATGAGCGACTCTTCCTGCTTTGGGCTCTTAAATGTAAGCGTGTCATTCTGAATTTTTAAAAAACTGTATATGATATGTGTGAGTTGCTCGACTGGATATTGATTGATTACCTCCCCGTTGCCGGTATAATAGGCTATGATATGATAAGGCTGCTTTTGAGCAAATGATACGCTGTATAATAAAATAAACAGCGAGGCGAGTATTGATTTTGAACGGATCATAAGATATTTATTTGTTGTAAAATTATGATATTTTGTTAATTATGTATATAGATAAATTAAATGTATTGCCCGTCTGCCCCTAAAGGGAGTCTTCCCCCATTCAACCCCACAACCCCATCCCTAAAGGGAGTCTCCCGAAGCTTCGGGACGCACTATTGCATATTGCATATTGTCTATTGTCTCCCGAAGCCTCGGGATGCCCATTACCCCTCCTTTCCACTCACTACAATCACAAACTCTCCCTTTACAACTCCTTTACCTTCATAAAAAGCTTTTTGGTCCATTAAACTACCGGTATGTACTTCTTCAAATTTTTTGGTCAATTCCCGGCAGACCGCTATATGTCTTTCACTACCACAATAGGTGATCAATTCGTCAAGGCATTTGATGAACCGATGTGGGGATTCATACAATATAAAGGTATGTGGCAATGTAGCCAGATACTTTAATCGGGTCTGTCTGCCTTTTTTATGAGGTAAAAATCCTTCAAAATGAAATGGTTCAGTAGGTATACCAGACGCTACAACCGCATTGACCAGGGCACAAGCACCGGGGAGTACAGTCAACTCCAGTCCCTCCTGCCTGCACGCGCGTACGAGCAAGAATCCCGGATCGGAAATCCCAGGCATACCTGCTTCAGATACCAAGGCGATTTCTTTGCCGGATTTAAGGTCTGCAATCACAGAAGGAAGACGCCCATGTTCGTTGTGATCATGGAAGGATCGGATATCGTTGGAGATTTGATAGTGTCCAAGCAGCGATTGGGTGGTACGGGTGTCTTCAGAAAGGATGTAATCCACTCCAGCCAGGACTTTGACAGCTCGGTAGGTGATATCATCCAGATTGCCGATTGGTGTCGGCACCAGGTACAGCATTAATGGACTTCCGTGAGCGAATATTCAAAATACTCCATGATAGGATTGGTCAGCAGTTTTTCACAAGCTGACTTGACCAGTGAATCTGCAGTGGAAGCATCCGTGGCCTCTACTTCCATTTGGATGTTTTTGCCGATACGCACATTGGTGAGCCCTTCAAGGCCTATGTGCTTGAGGTTATTAGATACAGTTTTTCCTTGAGGATCCAATAGGACTTTATGTGGCATGACTCTAATCTGTGCGGCAAATTTCATAATCTGATTTTTTTTTTAGAATTTGAGGGTGGTCACCATGAGCCCACCATCAATTGCGATATATAATCAAGGACAAAATTACATAAACAAGGGGAAGTATCATCAGCGCCGGACCTTTAAATATGATCGCCAGTGGAATACATAATGCCATAAATACGATCGGCAGTTTATGGTCAGCCCAGCCTGAGCGGACTGATTTGATGCTAAACATCCGGATTGGAGCTAACATAAGTACAAATAACAGGATTGCAGCGCCGATCAGTACATATTCATTATTTATCCAGTCGTACCATGGGCCGGTCCCTTTTTGATGGACTAACATCATGCCGATGACCACGACGGTAGCCCCGGGTGTAGCTAATCCAATAAATTCCTGAGTCTGCCTTTCATCAATATTAAATCGGGCCAGTCTCAAAGCTGCCCCAAGGGTAAAAATAAATCCCGAAAATGCAAGCCCAACGCTCATAGCACTGGTGCCGAACCCCTGATGTCCCTGGTCAAATGCATATCGGATCAGTTGAAATAAAATAGCTCCCGGCACCACTCCAAAAGATACCACATCAGCCAATGAATCGAGTTGTTTCCCCAAACCTCCATCTACCTTCAACCATCGGGCGACCATCCCATCGAATACATCTGCTATTGCGGCAAGCAGGATCAACCAAAAAACAATGTCAAATTGTTGAGTGAATATAAAATACAAGGAACAGCAACCCATCAATAGGTTGAATAAGGTGAGTATATTTGGGATCTGATTTCTAACCATTCGTGTAAATATAGCGTCTATCTTTCACGAATGGAGCTACAAGTTTTAAGATTTTTAAAACAAATTTGTGAAATCAATTCAATGAGTATCAACGTTAAAGTAGGGTAAGATTTATATGATAAAGTTTTTTGGTATTTTTTTGCTGGTGATGGGTTGGTCTGCCAGCCTGGTTGCACAGCCTGACAATGATTTTTGCCTGGACGCTATTCGGATCAGTGATGTGACAAAGTATTGTTCGCCGATTGGCGCTTATACCAATGCCGGGGCCACTTTTGACCCGGATAATGGGGACATCGCCAAAGCGACCTGTTGGGCAAGTGCCTCCAATGATGTTTGGTTTAAATTTGTGGCTATAGCTTCAGATGTGCTGATCACCATAAATGGGACTACCCTTAAAAGGCCGGAACTATCCATTTATACAGGTGACTGCCGGAATATGTCAGAGATATTTCCTTGTGTGACCTCGCCGGTAAATCTCAATACTGCTACGCTATATAAAGGAGGTTTGGTCATTGGTGCTACTTATTATATTCGTGTGGACGGTGTAGACCAAAATGTAGGGACTTTTCAGTTATGTATCAATAACTATAACCCTCCTGCCAGTGCTAACGGTGATTGTGCGACTGCGACGGTACTTTGTAGTAAAGACCCATTCCACGTAGAAAGTGTAGTGGGAGCCGGTCGGGACAATGATGAAGCGGACAATTCTTGCCTTGATTTTAATAATTCTGACCCAAGAAATAATAATTCGGAGTCAAATTCTACTTGGTACAGATGGACGGCTTTGAATGATGGCCCTCTTACATTTAAAATCACCCCCGACGATGCCAATGATGACATTGATTTTGCGGTATTTGAATATCCCAATGGATTGTCTAATTGTAATAATAAAAAACTGGTTCGGTGCATGGCCACTGCTTGCCTGGGGCCAACCGGGCTCAATGCCACTTCAAGGGACCTTGAAGAAAGTCCTAATTGTGATCCGGGAGAGGATGGTTTTGTGAGGCAACTAGACATGGTCAAAGGCATGAGTTATGGGGTCATGATCAATAATTTTACCTCTTCCAATCATGGTTTTTTCATCGAATTTGGTGGCCTCGGGGATTTTCTGGGCCCTGAAACCAAAATCGAGGTTGCCCCTGAGACAGGACTCAAATGTGAACAAGCATTTACCATCCGTGACAGTACTTTTTTTGCCGCCGGCCAGATTGTAAAATATACCTGGAATTTTGGCGATGGCGCTGCACCCAGCGAAGTCGCATTTACCAAAGGCCCCCACCAGGTGCGATATAAATCCTTTGGCGCCAAGACCATAGTACTTGTGGTAGAATCTGACAAAGGGTGTACCTATTCTTTCACCAGGACCATCAATGTCGAACCATGCTGCGAAGATCTTCCTACGCTTAAGGCGGTACCTGACGCCAAAGATCTTACTTGCAATGGTATCCCCAGTGGATCTATATCCATAGGCGGTAGCGGGGGGACTCCGGAATATCTTTATGCCTTGGGTAATGGTAAATTTAAACGCCAATTTAAGTACACCAATCTGGATAAAGGTACTTACCAGGTCAAAGTCACTGATGCCCGGGGATGCAGAGATTCTACCAATGTGACCCTGGTTGAACCACCTCCTATCATCGTCGATGCAGGTCCTGACCTCTCTGGAAGGTTAGGTTACGAAGTAAGGTTGAATGGCTCTTACAGCCCCACCAATGCTACCAATGTCACTACCTGGGTTCCACCTGATGGAGTGGTCTGTACTACCTGTTTATCGACGGATGCCATTCCTCCTGGCAGTACTCAATATAAATTAGTCGTCACCACCGCCGATGGTTGTGTGGCAGCTGACTCGATGTTTGTCGATGTGACCCTTGATAGGGCGATTTATATTCCCAATACTTTTACCCCCGACAGGGACACCAGGAATAAAATATTCAAGCTGTTTGGCAATCGGGCTATCGAGTCCATCGAATACCTCAGGGTATTTAACCGGTGGGGAGGCCTGGTCTACGAAGGCAATAACCTCGATATCAATGATGATTCGTCTGGTTGGGATGGCACTGCTAACGGACAGGCTTTGCCCTCAGGAGTATATGCATATTCAGCATCAGTATTATTTGTGGATAAAGTCACCAGAATTATAAAAGGAGATGTTACGTTACTGCGCTAGTATTTTGATTCTTGCAGTTTTTATTTCTTGTGAAAACGACATCAATCTGATCAATGAATTTAACCGAAAAAAAGGCAACGAAGAGTTTGTCGAAAATGTCACCATGCAGTATACCGACTCCGGCAAGCTGATGGTTTTACTTCGTGCCCCTTTGATCAAAAGAACCATTCAAAACAACAGTGCTTTTCAGGAATTCCCCAAAGGGATCTACTGCGAATTTTATGATGATAGTACTCATATCAAAGCTACTTTGACTGCAAAATATGCGATCAGGGATGAAAACAAACGTGTCATGACAGCCAGGAATCAGGTTCATCTGGTATCGGCTGTTGACAGTACGCACCTGGAGGGCGAGGAACTCATCTGGGATGAAAACAGGCAGTTGATCTATAGCAACAAATTTGTCAAATGGACTCGGGGCAAGGAGGTAGGCACCGGCTTTTTCTTTGAAGCCGACCAGTCATTTAAGAAAATCAAGATGCGTCAGACAGAAGCGGACAATATCGTATTGCCTGGTCTGCAAGGTTTGCAGAATTGATGTCTTAGATCACCACCCATTTTAAAGAAGAGGTCCAGTTTCTACCCTGAGTTTTGATCAGGTATATACCCGTGGCAAGTGGGCCAGGTGTCAATAAAGAAGATTGGACACCACTGTCAGGGTAGGATTCAGTATGCCGGTATAATTGTTTTCCTTGCAGATTAAAAATAGAAATAGTGACTTTGTCTTGAGCAGAGGATTTAAAAGAAAGTACCGCTTGTGATTGAGAGCCGCTAGGATTAGGGCTTAGGGAGACATTTCGTTTTTCTAGTCTGATGTCAGAAGCCCCTGAAACTAACGAAGCGCTCGAATCAATGATGATTTTCTCATCGCCATTTTGATATAAAGCAAATAAAAAATAAGTGAGCATCATCTCATCGGTCGTGGCTTCGCCAACGCGGACTTCTTTTGGAGGAAAGTTAGGATTATGATGGTTAGAAGAAGTATTG
>OBID01000345.1_pt1 | contig 20032 bp, 23 predicted proteins | sample 1519781 | NCBI WGS metagenome assembly OBID01 (sample SAMEA3991478, study PRJEB22521) | metagenome | biome: anthropogenic terrestrial biome; feature: sewage plant; material: sludge | place: Sweden | collected 2012-09-26 | reverse complement strand
AAACGAACTTGGAGATAGCTGGTTCTCTCCGAAATAGCTTTAGGGCTAGCGTCGATGTTAAGTCTCTTGGAGGTAGAGCACTGTTTGGGTGAGGGGTCCATCCCGGATTACCAATCTCAGATAAACTCCGAATGCCATTTACATGCGTTGGGCAGTCAGACTGTGAGTGCTAAGATCCATAGTCGAAAGGGAAACAGCCCAGACCATCAGCTAAGGTCCCAAAATATATGTTAAGTGGAAAAGGATGTGGGATTGCACAGACAACTAGGATGTTAGCTCAGAAGCAGCTATCATTTAAAGAGTGCGTAATAGCTCACTAGTCGAGTGATCCTGCGCCGAAAATGTACCGGGGCTAAAACATATTACCGAAGCTATGGAATTAAATTTATTTAATTGGTAGGAGAGCGTTCTTATCAGCGATGAAGGTATACCGTGAGGAGTGCTGGAGCGATAAGAAGTGAGAATGCCGGTATGAGTAGCGCAAGACAGGTGAGAATCCTGTCCACCGTAAGACTAAGGTTTCCAGGGGAAGGCTCGTCCGCCCTGGGTTAGTCGGGACCTAAGGAGAGACCGAAAGGTGTATCCGATGGACAACAGGTTGATATTCCTGTACTAGAGTATATAGTGATGGAGGGACGCAGTAGGCTAACTAAACCAGACGATTGGAAGTGTCTGGCCAAGCAGTGAGGTGTGATATGAGTCAAATGCTTGTATCTTTAACATTGAGCTGTGATGGGGAGCGAAATTAAGTAGCGAAGTTAGTGACGTCACACTGCCAAGAAAAGCTTCTAGCGATAAGTATACACTACCCGTACCGCAAACCGACACAGGTAGTCGAGGCGAGTAGCCTCAGGTGAGCGAGAGAACTCTCGTTAAGGAACTCGGCAAAATGACCCCGTAACTTCGGGAGAAGGGGTGCTGACTTTTAGTCAGCCGCAGTGAATAGGCCCAAGCAACTGTTTATCAAAAACACAGCTCTCTGCTAAATCGTAAGATGATGTATAGGGGGTGACGCCTGCCCGGTGCTGGAAGGTTAAGAGGAGTGCTTAGCGTAAGCGAAGGTATGAATTGAAGCCCCAGTAAACGGCGGCCGTAACTATAACGGTCCTAAGGTAGCGAAATTCCTTGTCGGGTAAGTTCCGACCCGCACGAAAGGCGTAACGATTTGGGCACTGTCTCAACGAGAGACTCGGTGAAATTTTAGTACCTGTGAAGATGCAGGTTACCCGCGACAGGACGGAAAGACCCCATGGAGCTTTACTGCAGTTTGATATTGAGTATCTGTACCACATGTACAGGATAGGTAGGAGCCTATGAAATCGGGACGCCAGTTTCGATTGAGGCGCTGTTGGGATACTACCCTTGTGTTATGGCTACTCTAACCCGGTAGGTTAATCATCTACGGAGACAGTGTCTGACGGGCAGTTTGACTGGGGCGGTCGCCTCCTAAAAGGTAACGGAGGCGCCCAAAGGTTCCCTCAGAATGGTTGGAAATCATTCGCAGAGTGTAAAGGCACAAGGGAGCTTGACTGCGAGACCTACAAGTCGAGCAGGGACGAAAGTCGGGCTTAGTGATCCGGTGGTTCCGCATGGAAGGGCCATCGCTCAACGGATAAAAGCTACCCTGGGGATAACAGGCTTATCTCCCCCAAGAGTTCACATCGACGGGGAGGTTTGGCACCTCGATGTCGGCTCGTCGCATCCTGGGGCTGTAGTCGGTCCCAAGGGTTGGGCTGTTCGCCCATTAAAGCGGCACGCGAGCTGGGTTCAGAACGTCGTGAGACAGTTCGGTCCCTATCCGTCGCGGGCGTAGGAAATTTGAGAGGATCTGCCCTTAGTACGAGAGGACCGGGGTGGACTTACCGCTGGTGTACCAGTTGTCTTGCCAAAGGCATCGCTGGGTAGCTATGTAGGGAACGGATAAACGCTGAAAGCATCTAAGTGTGAAACCAACCTCAAGATGAGATTTCCCATTCTTTATGAATTAAGAGCCCTGAGAGATGATCAGGTAGATAGGCTAGAAGTGGAAGGACAGTGATGTTTGGAGCGGACTAGTACTAATAGCTCGAGGACTTTACCTAAATAATGATACTGAAGACGATGGCGAAGCCAAACTTCTGTAGAAAAATAGGAATTTGAAGGTTCTGCGCTTGCGCAGGTTCTACAAATTATCTTTTTTCCTAAGAAGTTAGTCTGAAGTTCAAAATTAAAGTAAGCTTTTTGGTTTAAGAAGTTAATTTAGAAAATTGTTATTCAGTTTTGAGTGTTTTAATTGAAAGATTAGATATTCAAAAAAGTTTGGTGCTTATTGCATGAGAGATACACCTGTTCCCATGTCGAACACAGCAGTTAAGTCTCATTACGCCGGAAGTAGTTGGGGGTTGCCCCCTGTGAGATATGGTCGGTGCCAAGCATATTCCGCTTTAGCTCAGTTGGTAGTAGCGCATGACTGTTAATCATGATGTCGCAAGTTCGAGTCTTGCAAGCGGAGTCAGATATTGTAAGTCCATCTATGTTTCAATAGATGGACTTTTTTGTTATAATGTAATGATGAAACTAAAAAAAACGTATCAATTATATGCAAGCTTCGGCTTGGTGCTATTCGTCATGTTAGGCTATCTGGTCAAGTTTTTCCCGGCTAGTTTAAAAGGAGTAGACCGTCAAGTTCAGTTAATAGTTAGACATCATATGTCTGATGCCCTAACTTCTTTTTATAAAGTTGTGACTAATTTCGGTGGGACTGTTTATATTCCTATTCTTGTAATTGCAGTGCTTGTTTTTTTATTGCTAAAAAAATGGTATGCTGAAGCGATTTTTATAACAATTGATGTGGCACTTATGCCTATTCTGGTCTTTATTTTTAAGCATGTCTATGGTCGGACACGTCCAACTTTACCGCATCTTGTGGTAGAGAATGGATTGAGCTTCCCATCGGGACATGCCAGCGCGAGTTTAATGTTTTATACCTGTCTAATGGTGCTAATTTGTCAAAGGCTAAATAACCAGCAAATGAAGTGGCTTGTTCGTGTTTTATTCAGCATGTTCATTGTCGTGATTGGTATATCTCGGATTTATCTAGGGGTACATTATCCGACGGATATATTGGGTGGTTGGCTGATGAGTGGAAGTATTTTATTGATAACGTATCCGATTTATGATGAGGTGCGCTTTAAGTGGCGTTTTAAGGGAGTTCAAAAGTGAATAAACGATATACGACGTGGAATGATTACCTACGTGATAATTTTGGTGAGAAGGTTTTTAAAGTGCCGATTGATGCGGGCTTTGATTGCCCGAATCGAGATGGGACGGTGGCGCATGGAGGCTGTACGTTTTGTTCAGTGTCTGGTTCAGGTGATATGATTGTGGCGCCTGAGGAGCCGATTCCGGTTCAAGTGGAAAAAGAGATCGAATTTCTACATCAAAAATGGCCGGGTGTGAAGAAATATATTGCCTATTTCCAAAACTTTACCAATACACATGGTCCAGTAGAAGTCCTTCGTGAGCGCTTTGAGCAGGCGGTAGATCGGCCTGACATTGTTGGGATTAATATTGGGACGCGTCCGGATTGTTTGCCTGATGATGTGCTGGACTACTTGTCTGAGTTGAATGAGCGGATGACGGTTTGGGTTGAGCTAGGTTTGCAGACGACTTACCAAAAAACGAGTGATCTGATTAACCGTGCACATGATTATCAAACTTATCTGGATGCGGTCGCCAAATTGCGGGCTCGTGGCATTCTAGTTTGTGTGCATTTAATCAATGGCTTACCGGGTGAGACCCAAGACATGATGGTTGAAAATGTGCGACGTGTGGTGGCAGACTCGGATATACAAGGGATTAAGCTCCATTTGCTCCATTTGATGACGGGGACTCGTATGCAGCGTGATTTTCATCAGGGTGATCTCCAGTTGATGGCCTTTGATGACTACGTGAATGTGATTTGTGATCAGCTTGAGATTATTCCAAAAGAGATTTCAATTCATCGTTTAACGGGTGATGCACCGCGTGAGATGTTGATTGGTCCCATGTGGAGTCTGAAAAAATGGGAAGTGCTGAACGCAATTGATGTAGAGCTAGAACGTCGCAATGTTTTTCAGGGAGATAAGGCATGTTAAATCCGCTTGAGCTGGCACATCGCTTTCTTGCAGAAGTTATTGTACCTGGAGATCTTGTGGTTGATGCAACCATGGGGCAGGGCTATGATACTGTTTTTTTAGCAGGATTGAAAGCGGATGTTGTCGCTTTTGATGTACAGGCGCTTGCACTTGCTATGACGGAAAAGCGTTTGGAGCAAGCGCAGTTGACTGCAAAGTTAATACTTGATGGACATGAAAATGTTGGTCAGTATATTGATCAACAGATAAAAGCTGCGATTTTTAATCTTGGCTATTTACCTAAGTCTGATAAACAAGTGATTACTCAAGCTGAGACGACACTTGATGCTCTGACACAACTGTTAGAGATGTTGGTCAAGGGTGGTAGGATTGCTTTGATGATTTATTATGGTCATGCCGGTGGTCTTGAGGAACGGGATGCTGTGTTGGCTTTTGTTTCTGGATTGCCGCAAAGAGAATTTCAGGTGATGCGTTATGGTGGGATTAATCAAGCTAATCATCCGCCGTTTTTGGTGATGATTGAGAAGCGGTTGTGAGTGATTGGTTTCACGTGGCATCGCTTTTTTTGTTTTACTTAAACTCGGCTTTGCTATGTTTAAACCCACTTGCTCCTGCGATTACTCGTCGCACGAAGTGCATTGCTCCTGCGATTACTCGTCGCATAGGGTTTTGCACTCCGCTTTGCTTTGTTTGAAACCGCTTTCTCCTGCGGTTACTCGTCGCAGAGAACTTTTTGAATTCCGCTTTGCTTCATGCAAAAAGTTCTTGCTATTTTCTGAATTTTCTTGTAAAATGTAGTAAATAGAAAAATCTGTGAGAGAAAGATACCTCTGTCAATTCTAAAGAGAGCGCTTGGTGCTGGAAAAGCGTGTAAAATCAGAGGTTACACATTCTTGAGAGGACATACGAAATATTTATTTAATTGAGTATAAGTAGTGTGTCACGTTTCCCGCGTTAAGGGTGCGAGTCTTGACTTGCTGAGTAACGGATGGCGACATTTGTTAGAATAAAGGTGGTACCACGTTAAAACGTCCTTGTGAAGTTATTTCACTTGGGCGTTTTTTGCTCAATTTAAAGTATATCTCTAAGTTTACTTCGTTACTTTTGAGATAGCGTGTTCGAATACGAGGCAGCATGACAAGGCGCCTAGGTAATGGTGCGGAATTAAATTTTTAGAGTTGGCTTAAGGATAAGGAGATCAAGATGAAGGGTTTACGTCAAATAAAACCGTATGTGGCAGGGGCACAGCCACAAGATAAAAAGATGATTAAAATTAATACCAATGAAAATGCTTTTCCACCAAGTCCAGGTGTCTTAAAGGCTTTAGCATCATTTGATGGACAGTCTTTACGGCAATATTCTTCTTTGGAAAATAATGCTTTACGTAATGTTTTAGCAGAACATTTGGCTGTTGATAGAGATCAAATTATTGTTGGCAATGGGTCAGATGATATTTTGGCATTGGCTTTCTTGAGTTTTTTCAACTCGGCTGATCCGATTCTTTTTCCTGATACGACCTATGGTTTTTACAAGGTGTGGGCGGATTTATTCCGAATACCTTTCGAGGAGGTGCCACTTTCAGATGAATTTGAGATTGTGACAACTGACTATGTCAATAGACTCAATGGTGGGATTGTGATTGCTAATCCGAATGCACCAACGGGTATTTTTAAAGATTTGTCTGAGGTTGAAGCGATTGTTGTGGCAAATCAAGATGTGGTGGTGATCATTGATGAGGCTTATATTGCTTTTGGTGGAGAATCTGCCTTGCCTTTGCTCGAACAATATGACAATGTTTTTATCACTCGGACTTTCTCTAAAGATGCAGCTTTGGCTGGGTTACGGGTCGGTTATGGGATTGGCTCACCGAAATTAATTTCGGTGATCAATGCGGTGAAAAATTCTTATAATCCTTATTCAGTTGATCTGATCGCTGAGGCGTTAGCAACTGCGGCGGTTGAAGATCATCTCTATTATGAGCGGATTAACGCTGAAATATCAGAGACGCGAGATTGGTTTTCAGCTGAATTAGGCGCGCTTGGTTTTGAAGTCCTTCCGTCTGCTACAAATTTTGTTTTAACGAAGCCTGCTGGCATTGCTGCGGAAAACTTGTTTGAATTCCTGCAAAGTAAGCAGATTTATGTGCGCTACTTTGGTGATACGGGGCGTTTGTCGGATTATTTGAGAATTTCAATCGGGACGCAGGATGAGATGGCTAGCGTGATACAAGTGATAGGAGATTTGTTTGTATGAAAAATAAGCAATTAGCACCTGGTATGCATGACAAGCTGTTCAAGCGCGCGCAGAGTGTGTATCAGATCGAGATGAGGGTTTCAAATTTTCTGATGGCGAGTGGGTTTAATCGAATTGATACGCCGATGATTGAGTATGCTGGGGTTTTTGAGGATGAGCTAGATAATCATAACTATCATTTGTTTGATAAGCATGGTGATTTGCTTGTGATTCGGCCTGATGTGACGCAGTCGATTGCGCGTGTGGTGGCGACGACTAAGGTGACCTTGCCCATTAAATTTTCTTATAGTGGGAAGGTCTTTAGAAACCATGATGAGCTTAAGGGCTTGCAGAATGAACGGATGCAGGCTGGTATTGAAATCATCGGGTTTGATGCGGCTGTTGCGATTACGGAAGCTTTAGACTTGGCAAAGTCAAGTTTGCATTTGGCAGGGGTCAAGGATTACAGGATTGAGCTGAGTCATGCGGGAATTTTACAGACGATTTTTGCAGCATTTGATGAGGCGCAGGTTGAGCTACTGGCAACTCGAATTAAGAACAAGTCAATCACAGGCTTGACGGAGTTTGTTAAGCAAAATCCAAGTGAATTTGACGATTTTTTAATCAATTTGCCACGTTTATTTGGGTCAGCCGAAGATGTTTTGAAATCTGCTAAGAAGTGGGTTAAAAATCCCGAAATTCTAGCTGCTTTGGCAGAGATTGAAAACTTGAGTCATGATTTTGCGCAGTCTACGGTTGATCTTGGGATGTTGGCTAAAAAAGATTACTATACTGGCGTGATGTTCCGAGTCTTTAGTGATAAGGTCCCCTATGCCTTCCTGAGTGGTGGTCGTTACGATAAATTGTTTGAACGTTTTGATGCAGGAGCTGTTAGTGCGGTTGGCTGGGCTTTAGATGTTGATGCGGTTTATGAAGAAATACGTCAGGATATTGTCTTTGGTGGAGGTGACGCATGATTACGATAGCATTGACTAAAGGTCGGATTGAAAAAGATACGGTTAAAATATTGGCTGAGGCTGGGTTTGATATGGATTTTATGGCTGACAAGGGTCGAAATTTAATTTTCATAGACGAGGCTCAGGATTTACGGTTTCTATTGGTGAAGGCGCCTGATGTGGCGACTTATGTCGAGCATGGGATTGCTGATTTGGGTGTTGTGGGCTCTGATGTGCTCTACGAACATCCAGGATCTTATCTGGAAATGTTAGATTTGAATATTGGTCTGTGTAAATTTTCGGTTGCAAGTATTCCGTCCTATAATCCTTCGGACCATAAGCGAAAAAAGATTGCGACCAAGTATCCCAAGATTGCCACTGATTTTTTCAATAGCAAGGATGAGGATGTCGAGATTGTATCGATTCAGGGCTCTGTGGAAATTGCACCGGTCATCGGATTGACGGATGCCATTGTCGACATTGTCGAAACGGGGAATACGCTAGTGGCAAATGGTTTGGTTGTGTTTGAAGATATTGTTCGGGTGTCGTCACGCTTGATTGCCAATAGCGCAAGCATTAAGAAAAATCCAGAAATTATGACATTAATCGACCGACTACAAGCGGTTGTAGGAAATGAAGAGGTGGCTTTTAATGGTTAAAATGAAACGATTGACAGGTTCAGCGAGGGAAATATCGCAGATTTTAGACGCAGAATATGCAGCCTATGCCAAATCTCAAGATAATTTTGATGGTATTGTCGCAGAAATTATTGCTAATGTCCGTGCCAATGGAGATGTGGCTTTGCGTGAGTACTCGGAAAAATTTGATGGCCTAGCGCTGACATCGTTTGAAGTTTCACGTGAAACCATCAAGCGGGCTTTTGATACCATAGATCCAGATGTGTTATTGGCCTTGCAAAATGCCAAGGAAAATATCGAGTCTTATCACAAACATCAGGTTGAACCAGGTTTTGTGGATGCGCAGGTGTCAGGTGTGATTCGAGGTCAGCTTGTGCTACCGATTGAGAAAGTCGGTGTCTACGTGCCGGGTGGGACGGCAGCCTATCCGTCCAGTGTGTTGATGAACGTCTTGCCAGCAAAAATCGCGGGTGTGCCTGAAATTTATATGGTGACACCGCCGCAAACTCAGTTTAATCCAGCGATTTTAGTCGCAGCCCAATTGGCTGGCGTGACGAAGATTTTCCAAGTTGGTGGGGCGCAAGCGATCGCAGCCCTAGCTTACGGTACAGAGTCTATTCCTAAAGTGGATAAGATTACGGGTCCTGGTAATGTCTTTGTGGCGACAGCCAAAAAGCAGGTTTTTGGTCAAGTTGGCATTGATATGATCGCAGGGCCATCTGAAATCGGTGTGATTGCGGATAGCTCTGCTAACGCGGCCTATGTGGCAGCTGATTTACTGTCGCAAGCTGAACATGACAAGTTAGCGCGGGCGGTGCTGGTGACTGATTCAGTCGCGTTAGCTGATGCGGTTGACCTTGAATTGGAAAAACAACTGCAAACTTTACCACGTGAAGCCATTGCACGGGCATCTATTGAAAACAATGGTCGGACGATTATTGCCAATTCGGTTGATGAGATGTTTGACCTGATGAATGAGGTAGCGCCGGAACATTTGGAAATTGCCTTGGACGATGCCATGACTTATTTACCAAAGATTAAAAATGCTGGGAGTATTTTCCTAGGACATTTTACGTCTGAACCGATCGGCGACTACTATGCGGGAACAAATCACGTGCTGCCAACGTCAGGCACAGCTCGATTTTACAGTGCCTTGGGTGTTTACGACTTTGTCAAGAGAAGTCAGTTTACCTATTATAGTCAAGATGCTGTTGCGGCAGCAACAAAAGATATTACGACTTTGGCCTATTCTGAAGGCTTGCAGGCACATGCGCGTGCGATTGAGATTCGAAGGGGAGATCGATAAATGAAAATTAAGGTGAATTAGGGAGAAAAGATGCAACTTGCTTTAAAAAATATCAATAAGTCATTTGATGATAAGCAACTTTTTAATGATGTGACTTTCAATTTTGAGACTGGTAAAATTTATGGTTTACTTGGGCGAAATGGTGCGGGGAAAACGACATTGTTTAACTGTATCGCTCAGAATTTATCAGTAGACAGTGGCAGTATTGCCATCATTGATGACGCGGGTCAGGAAAATACTGCTTATGAGAATACCGAGATTGGTTTTGTCACAACGACAACGCATTTACCTGATTTTATGACGGGGTTGGAGTTTGTTCACTTCGTCATGGATTTAAATCGGGAACGGTTGACAACGCCATATTCGGCTCGTGAGAATTTGACGAGATATGGCATTAATGACAGTGATCAGAATAAACTCCTTCGAGATTATTCTCATGGCATGCAAAATAAGGTGCAAATGCTAGTAACTGAGGTGACCAATACACCGATTTATTTATTAGATGAACCCTTGACAAGCTTCGATCCGGTTGCGGCTTATGAAGTCAAAGAGCGGATTCGTGAGCTGAAATCACAGGCGATTGTCATCTTCTCCACCCATATTTTGGAGCTGGCCAAGGAATTATGTGATGAGATTGTCTTGTTACATGATCAAAAACTAGAAGTATTAGGGAATGACAAGCTACAATCTCAAGACTTTGAAAAGGAAATTGTGACGATTTTAAGTGAGGAACATGGCAATGATACCTTATCTTAATTTCTATAAAAACTATTTGCAAATTAAAAATACAAATTTTTTGAATGGTTTATGGTTTTGGTTGCGGCGCTTACCTGTCATTGGTCAGTCTATCTCTCCCAATTTTTACGGGATGCGAGATTTAAAGACCATCATTTTATTGATTTTAAAATGGTTGAGTTTGCCGTTAACGGTACTTAGAAAAAGTATCTTGATTTTCATCGCTTGGTTAATGGCTTTTGGGGTTAAAAATCTTTCTTTACAGAAAGAAAGTATCTTATGGCATACTTTTAGAGTAGATTATCCTGAAATTTTTCACTGGACCTTAACACTATTTCTCATCTTTTGTGTTTTTGAGCAGTTGAGTTTTGTGATGGCTTCAAGTGGTAGCTTATTTAGAGGGATTGAATTTGCTAAGATGTTTCAGCTTTCCTACGGGGATACCTTGAAAAAGCTAAATCGGATCAATCTTGTGATGAGTTTACTCGCCTATATTTTCCCCTTAGGCATTTTAGGTCTTATTTATCATCAGACTTTTATTGCCCTTATCTTACCTTCTAGCTTTCGCTTGCTGCTATTAAATCTTGCCTTGATTTTAGTGTCTCAAAATTGGTGGTTAACAGTTTTGGATAAAAGTCAAAAGAAGATTTTTAAATATATGTATAGAGGTGTCGTTTTTGGTGGTGGTTTATTTAGCCTGATCTACCTGACCACAGTCCATACGGTAGTTTGGACACCTCTTTTGGCTTGGCTTATCCTACTATTAGCTATTGCTAGCTTCTTGTTAAGTTGGAAAATGACATTATCGCAAGGTTATATTCAAAGAGTTTTCCAAAATAAAGTACTTCAAGAACAGATCGTGGCAGAAATCAAGTCAAATCAGTCAAATACAGGCATGAAAGCGGCACAAAAATCAAGTCAAAAAATTGAAGTGACAGATGAGCAGGAATTATTTAATAAATATTCAGGCATTCAGCTCTTAAATCGGTTGCTTTTCAAGCGATATCGAAAAATTTTCAAAAAGAAATTGACCTATCGTTTAGGTGGTTTAGCACTTGCTTTCTTGATCATACTCGGCATTTACGGCTATTTAGCCATTCGATTTGGGAAAACGAATTATTTGACCTTTCATCAGGTCGGACAGATTCTGCCAAGTATCTTTTTTATCATGTATTTGGCAAGTCTGTCGAAAGAAATTGTGGCCATTTACTATACGAAATGTGATCAGGCCATGTTGAATTACCCTTTCTATCGGACTGAGCAAACCATCCTGCAGAGTTTTATTGGCCGATTGAAACAGTTATTTATGGCTAATACGCCCATTGTTGTCGGCCTCTTTGTTAATGTTTTCGCTGGGATCTTGTTATTCGGTAAAGACATCCCCTTGAGTTTTTATGGTTTGATTGTTTTTTATGGGATTGCGGTCAATCTCCTGTTTTCATTTCATGAATTATTTCTCTATTATATTTTGCAACCATTTGATAGAGATGGGAACACGAAAAATCCAATTTTTACCATGATTAATGGGATATTTTATTATTTCTGTATTCAAAATTATCAATTAGCCAATCGCTTTAAGCAGACAACCTCCTACGTTTTGATCATTTCGATAATCATTGTGGTTTATGTTAGTCTTGGCTTAATCATCGTCAAATTAAAAGCACCAAAGCAATTTAAATTAAAATAGAAACTGGAGATGAGATGACAAAAACAAAAGGACTTCTAATCATGGATGTGGACAGCACCTTGATACAAGAAGAAGGGATAGATTTACTAGGTGAGATCGCAGGGAGCGGCGCTGAGATTGCGGACATCACCAGTCGCGCCATGAACGGCGAGTTAGATTTCGCTGAGGCGCTAGCCGCGCGGGTGGGCCTGCTCAAAGGACTACCTGAAACAGTCTTTTCTGAGGTGCGCAAGCAAATTCATTTTACTGAAGGTGCGCGTGACTTAGTCGCGGCCTTACAGGCCAATGGTTGGAAAGTTGGCGTGGTATCGGGTGGTTTTCACGAAACGGTTGATGACCTAGCCCGTGAACTCGGGCTTGATTATGTCCGTGCAAATCACCTAGAAATTGTAGACGGTCAGCTCACCGGCAAAACGACGGGTGACATTGTCACAAAAGAAGTGAAGTTAGCTAGCCTAAAAAAATGGGCAGCTGAACTAGGTCTTGAGCTATCTCAAACAGTTGCTATGGGTGACGGTGCCAACGACCTCCCTATGATTTTGGCGAGTGGCATTGGGATTGCTTTCCATGCCAAGCCAGTCGTGCGCGAACAAGCGCCCTACCAAATCAATACGCCAAATTTAGCGTTAGCCCTTGATATCATTAAAGAAGTGAAAGGTGACTTATGAGACAAGCAGAAATCACACGCAACACAGCAGAAACCCAAATTACATTAGCGGTTAACTTAGATGCCCAAACGCCTGTTGATATTCAAACCGGCGTAGGTTTCTTCGACCACATGTTAACCCTTTTCGCCAGTCACGGTCGCATGAGCCTAGTCGTTAAGGCTAATGGCGATTTGCACGTGGACAGTCACCATACGGTTGAAGATGTCGGCATTGCCCTTGGAACAGCGCTCCGAGAGGCACTAGGTGATAAGGCGGGGATCAATCGTTACGGCACGTCTTTTGTGCCAATGGATGAGACCTTGGGCATGGCGAGTCTAGATTTATCAGGGCGGTCTTACCTCGTTTTCGATGCCGAGTTTACCAATCCAACCTTAGGCAATTTCGATACTGAATTAGTCGAAGAATTTTTCCAAGCTTTGGCTTTCAATGTGCAAATGAACTTGCACCTGAAAATTTTACATGGTAAAAATAATCACCATAAATCAGAATCCCTTTTCAAGGCAACCGGCCGTGCCTTACGTGAAGCAGTGACTTTGAATCCAGAGATTCATGGAGTGAATTCGACTAAAGGAGTACTGTAAGATGACCATTGCAGTGATTGATTACGATGCAGGCAACACAGCCAATGTCTTGCGTGCCTTAAATAAAATCGGTGTGGACGCTGTATTGACAGCTGACCAAGCTGTCATCCAATCAGCGGACGGATTGATTCTACCTGGTGTCGGTGCCTTCCCAACGGCTATGGCCGAGCTTGAAAAGCGTGATTTGATTGCGACAATCAAATCAGCAGTTGCAACTGGTACACCGCTCTTAGGCATTTGTCTGGGGATGCAGTTGCTACTGGATGCATCAGAAGAACACGTCTTAACAGATGGTCTGGGCTTGATTCCAGGCATCTGTCGTGCTATTCCAGCAGGTGACAATCTGAAAGTCCCACATATGGGCTGGAACCAGCTAGATGTGGTCAAACCAACAGCGCTAACCGCGAACTTACAAGATAGCGCCGTTTACTTTGTTCATTCCTATTTCACAGATGTTGCGCCTGACTATTTAGATGTCACTGCAGACTACGGTATCAAAGTGCCAGCCATGATTTCTCATGACCATGTCTATGGGGCGCAATTTCATCCTGAAAAATCAGGAGACGTTGGACTTGGTATCTTAGAAAAATTTAAGGAGGTTGTCTATGCAGATTCTGCCAGCAATTGATATTAAGAATGGTCGTGCCGTTCGGTTGTTTAAAGGGGATTTTGCCCAAGAAACAGTGGTCAATGCCAGTCCATTGGCACAAGCTGAAATTTTTGCAGCAGCAGGTATCACTTATCTGCACGTTGTCGATTTAGATGGTGCTTTAGATGGTCGGGCAACTAGCGCCCCGATTATCGAAGAAATTGTCACCAAAACAGGATTGAAAATTGAAGTCGGTGGCGGTATTCGGACCTTAGAGCAGATTTCTGACTATCTGGCTAAAGGTGTTGACCGTGTGATTATTGGGTCGATGGCGGTTAAAAATCCTGACTTTGTGAAAGCTGCGCTTGCCCAATTCGGGGCAGATAAGATTGTCGTTGGAATTGACGCCAAAAAAGGCTTGGTCGCAACAGAAGGCTGGCTAGAAACCTCTGACGTAGATTATATTACTCTGGCACTTGAAATGGAAAAAATCGGTGTCCGCTTATTTGTTTATACAGATGTTGACCGGGATGGTACCTTGACTGGGCCAAACTTTGAACATTACGAAAAATTGCAGGCTGCTTTAACGCGTGCTGCTGTTATCGCAAGTGGTGGGATTGCTCAGCTTTCCGACTTAACAAAATTAGCTGATATCGGCGTTGCTGGGACCATTGTCGGCAAGGCCTACTATAACGGTAATGTGAGTTTAGATGAACTGAAGGAGTTTTGAGATGTTAGCAAAACGCATTATTCCGTGTTTGGATGTTAAGGATGGGCGCGTGGTCAAGGGCGTTAATTTCGTCAATTTGACGGATGTCGGCGACCCGGCTGAGACGGCGAAAATTTATTATGAGCAGGGCTGTGATGAGCTTGTTTTTCTGGATATTACGGCGACGCATGAGGCGCGTGATACCATGGTGGATGTGGTGCGGACTGTCGCAGATCAGGTTTTCATCCCCTTTACAGTCGGTGGCGGCATTCGCTCGGTCGAGGACATGCACAAGATGCTCAAAGCCGGCGCTGATAAGGTTGGCATCAACTCCAGCGCAGTCGCCAATCCCGATCTGATTCGGCAGGGTGCCGAGAAGTTTGGGAACCAATGTATCGTGGTCGCCATCGACGCTAAAAAACAAGACGATGGCAGTTTTCATGTCTATGTCAATGGTGGGCGAAAGGACACCGGACTGGATGCCATTGAATGGGCGAAAAAGGCCGTTTCTCTGGGCGCTGGCGAGATTCTTCTGACCAGTATGGATAAGGATGGCACCAAGTCTGGCTATGATTTAGAGTTGAATACAGCAATTGCGACGGCGGTTAATGTCCCAGTTATTGCAAGTGGTGGGGCGGGGACGGCTGACGATATCGTCGAAGTCTTTGAGAAAACACCAGTTACAGCGGCCTTGGCTGCCAGTGTCTTCCATTATGGTGAAATTGATATTCACGATGTGAAAGTCAAAATGAAAGAAAATCATATCGAGGTGCGTTTGTAAGATGAATAAAAGGATTTTAAAAGACGAGACGGTTAAGATCGACTTTGCCAAAAGCCCAGATGGTCTTGTCCCTGTGATCGTCACAGATGTGGCTGACGGTCAGGTCTTGATGCTGGCCTACATGAATGAAGAAAGCTATCAGTTGACCTTAGAAACGCAAGAAACCTGGTATTGGTCTCGCTCACGTCAAGAACTGTGGCACAAGGGCGAGACATCTGGTCATTATCAACACGTCAAAAAAATCACAGCAGACTGTGATTTGGATACCTTGTTGATTGCAGTTGAACAGATTGGCCCAGCCTGCCATACAGGTGCTAGAAGCTGTTTCTTTAATGACGTTTTAGAGGTAGAAGGAGATGAAGCATGATTGATGAGTTATACACCCAAGCCGTGGCACGTCAAAAAGAGCCTAAAGCAGGTTCTTATACCAATTATCTTTTTGATAAAGGTTTGGATAAAATCCTTAAAAAAGTAGGCGAAGAAGCGACAGAAGTTGTGATTGCAGCGAAAAATGCTGACAAGGCAGAAATTGCCAATGAAACAGCAGATATTTTCTATCATATCGCAGTCATGTTAGCTGAAACTGGCGTGACACCTGCTGACGTTCAGGCAGTTTTAGATGAACGCAATGGTAAGCAGTCCAATGTTCATGATCGCCCTGAGATTGAGGCTTACTAGACAGCAAAAAACATCTGAACAGACCAGTCTAAAGACTGCGTTCAGATGTTTTTTTAGTGTTTAACATATAATATGTTGAGACCTAATTAAAGCAGGCCAATCTTTTTAAAAGGCCAAATACGAAGTTTTGCTTCACCGATGATATCTTTTTTAGAGAAGGTGCCAACTTGACGAGAATCTTGTGAAACCAAACGGTTATCACCCATCAGAAAGTATTGACCTTCAGGGACTTTAACTGTAAAATCTGTCTGACCTGTAGCTGACATGGTAAAGGATTTGGCATTCTTGCCTAGACTTTGGAAAAACGAATTGAATTGATAGGTTTGCTGAAGCTTATCTGTGGCGAGTTGCTTTTGATAGTTGGTTAGGTAGGGTTCTGCGATCACCTTTCCATTGACTGTGAGCACATCGTTGTTATACGAGATGGTATCACCAGGCATACCGATGACACGTTTGACGATATTTTTGGTCGATTGATCTTCCTTGTTGTACTCCTTAGCGACAACAATATCTTGACGCTTGATACGCGCCGTTTTAATGATCACTAGGCGCTCCTTATCAGCTAGCGTCGGATCCATCGAGTGCCCTTCGACAATGACTGGCTGCCAAACATAGACACGTAAAAGGAGCATGACAATGATAAAGAGGGCAAACGGACTCCATTCTTTTAATAATTTCATTTGATTAATTTCCTTGCTTTTTCTGTATTTGCGAAGTGCAGTTTGGCGACTTGACTTAGTGTCGCTTCACCGTACTGCTGGATGATTTGGGCTGCGACCACATCTGATTTGTGGCCGGCACCACTTGGGAGCGTGAGCTGAACATCTTGAGAGAGGTCTTCTAGATTGTTTAAGAACATTTCTCGCGCGATGACAGATGACACGGCAACAGCATAGAACTGGCTTTCCGCCTTTTGGCGCAATGTAATCTGGCCTTTCGTTTGGTTCTTTTCTTTTTTAAGATACTTGGTATAATTTTTCTCAGTCGTGAAGGCATCGATGATGATATGATCGGGTACAGTAGATAGCGCCTGTTCTAACAGAAAAATCGCTTGATTGTGTAGGGCGACTTTGACAGAAACGGCGTTATAACCAGACTTGATCACTTCGTTATACTTGCTCGGAGAGAGCAGAAGTGCTTGATGCTGAATTTTTTCTTTTAGAATGGGTGCAATCTGACGAATTTTGACATCGGTTAATTTTTTGGAATCGTCAACGCCCAATTTCTTGATGAGTGGGAGATCGGCTTCACTTAGATAAGTGGCGACGACGGCTAAGCCACCAAAGTAGGAGCCGTTGCCAACTTCGTCAGTACCGATGATGTTGGTTTGTTGGACTGGTGTTGTGCTAGTTACTTGGTAGCCAAATTTTGTGGCATAGGTCTCGGCTTGCTCACCTTGAAACATGACCTTGCCCGAAGTATAGACGGTAATCACACAGCCTTGCGGTTTAGCTAAAAACTGGGTATATGGATTGGCTGAGGGCTGTGCCCAGGCTTGAAAGGTTTTAACAAGGCGGGCAATATCAGCTGCAGACATTTTCAAAACAATGTTCATAAGAACTATTATAGCAAAAAAACTTGACAAAACCTGTAAAAATGTGATATTATATTAAACGGTATTGTTTACCCCATTTTTAGGTCCCGGAAACTTGAAAATACCGTAGATGGATAAGGAACGATTCAGCTACACCTATGTAAACTACAGATAAAAAATTGGAGAAATCATGAACAAAACTACATATTTCGCTAAACCAGGCGAAGTTGAACGTAAATGGCACGTTGTTGATGCGACAGATATTCCTTTGGGACGTTTGTCAGCAGTTGTTGCAAGCATCCTTCGCGGTAAAAACAAACCACAATTCACACAACACACTGACACTGGCGATTTCGTAATCGTTGTCAACGCTGAAAAAGTGAAATTGACTGGTAAAAAAGCTTCTGACAAGATCTACTACAAACACTCAATGTACCCAGGCGGATTGAAATCAATCACTGCTGGTGAATTGCGTGAGAAAAATGCAGTTCGTCTTATCGAAACTTCTGTAAAAGGTATGTTGCCACATAACACGCTTGGTCGTGCACAAGGCATGAAACTTAAAGTATTTGTTGGCGCTGAGCACACACACCAAGCTCAAAACCCAGAAGTGCTTGACATTACAGGATTAATCTAAGGAGGACTAGACATTGGCACAAGTACAATACCTCGGCACTGGACGCCGTAAAAATTCAGTAGCTCGTGTACGTTTGGTACCCGGCACTGGTAAAATCACAGTAAACAACAAAGATGTTGAAGAATACATCCCACACGCAGACTTGCGTTTGGTCATCAACCAACCATTTGGCGCAACTGAAACAGTTGGTGCTTACGACGTTCTTGTTAACGTTAATGGTGGTGGTTACGCTGGTCAAGCTGGCGCAATCCGTCACGGTATCTCACGTGCGCTTTTGAACGTAGATCCTGACTTCCGTGCGTCATTGAAACGCGCTGGCTTGTTGACACGTGATGCTCGTATGGTTGAACGTAAAAAAGCTGGTCTCAAAAAAGCCCGTAAAGCAAGTCAATTTTCAAAACGTTAATATCTCTTTCATATCAACGTTTCAAGACACCTTTTGGTTCACACCATTGGGTGTTTTTTTGTTCGTTTTTTGAAAAGTTCACACCATAATTCACACCATATTCACACCATTGATTTTTAAAGATGACGATAAGCAATTTCTCCGACAGCCATAGGAACAACATTTGAGGTATTGACATAAGTTTGAGTTATATCTATTCCACTATGTGTCAAGGCTTCTGAGATTGCTTCTAAAGAAGTACCAGCTTGTTTGGCTAGAGTTGCTCCAGTATGTCTTAATTTGTGAGGTGTAGCGGGTGCGAGGTTAGCATGTCTCTTTCTAATAGCATTCATTCGATAATTGAGATAATCAGGATGTAATGGTTTGTTTACGTTCCCTTTAGTATCAATGTACGTAAATACAAATTGTTTATTTGTTTGAATGATATTAAATTTTGCAAGCTCATTCTTTTGTTGAACTTTCCAATCTTGAAGCATAATAATTAATTCTTTAGGAATTGAAAAAATAGTCTTTTTATTACTTTTTGTTGACTTGATATTACCGTATCTATCTAATGCTTGAATTAGATGAATTTCAGATTTTTTGAAATCAATGTGTTGCCATTCAAGAGCATAAGTTTCCGATTTTCGATCAGAAAGAAAAAATGTTGTAAAGAATAGAACATAATCTTTTAATTCTAAATCTCCATTTTCTAAATCATCAGCAATTGCTTTCAACCAATCCCTGAGTTCATTCTGAGAGAGATACAAGTCTTCATCACGTCTGGCTTCACGTAACCTGATTTTCTTCGTTGATTTAATGCGTTTTAAAGTTTTAGAAATCTTATTAGATTCAATGTATTCCAATTCTTCCGCCCAATCAAAGATAGAATTAACATAACTTCTTATAACTTTGAAGTTGGCATACTCATCAGCTTTAGCAGTCATTAGATTTAAAATGACTTGCTTATTTTGATTGAGAAAGTTAATCGAGTAATTGCCAAGCATAGGTAAAATATGTTTCTTGAATACTAAAGTAGTATTTTCTACTGTAACTTTTGTAGGCGGTTTAATTGTACTGGTTGTCTGCCCTGCTTTGTAAGATTTCCACCAAACGTGATAGAAAAAATCTGAAAAGAGAATATTGCCATTTGTTTCAAATTCCGAAAGTCTTTCTCCACTCAAAATTTTATCAATTTTGTTTAGCATATCTAGTTCATATTTTTTGGCTTCACTCCTTAATTTAAAACGCTTTTCGATTACTTTTTTACCCGTTCCAAGTGATGATCTGGCTTCCTCTGGAATATAAATTCGTAAACGATACGTTCCGTTTTTTGTTTTTGTTATTGTCATATTGTATTCCTCTTATTTTGAATTGAGCTAGAAAAATACTATGCTTCAATTATAATCAAACTATGGTAAAATTGCTACTGACTTTCAAGCCAACGATTGACTTCGAATTTATTAAATCGAATTGTCTTACCGATTTTTATCTTTGGCAATCCTTTATCAATCCAATTATCAAGCGTGTTATTAGCAATTCCAAGGTATTGACATGCTTGTTTTTTGTTAAGAAAAGGACTTTCGATATTACTATTATTTAGTATCTGTTCAATTTCTTGTTTAATCAAATTTGATAATAAAAGCTGAATTTCGTGTACCTGTTCATCTGGGAGAATAACTTGCATAATTGATAATCCTTTCATTCATATTTTATATACCTTGCATATAACGAACATGCACCGCTCACATTGTGAGTGTTCTACAATTAAACTAAAGGTACGCTAATATTTAAATACAGC
>OBID01000343.1_pt1 | contig 20087 bp, 12 predicted proteins | sample 1519781 | NCBI WGS metagenome assembly OBID01 (sample SAMEA3991478, study PRJEB22521) | metagenome | biome: anthropogenic terrestrial biome; feature: sewage plant; material: sludge | place: Sweden | collected 2012-09-26 | reverse complement strand
GCGGAAACGCCCGAATGAGTTTAACTGCGGAAACAGAAGCCGGAGTAACAAACGGGATGTTTACGATAAGCTATGATGCAACAAAGCTAAAGCTTGAAACAGCCACAGCCGGAGAAGCACTAGACGGAGCAATGACAGAAATAAGTACAAAGACAGATGGAAAAATAATAATAGGATTTATTAGTGCGAAACCGATAAAATCAACGGACTCATATATTGATCTGGAATTCAAATCGCTTTTAACAGGCGGAGAAGAAACAGCTGTAAAACTAAGTATTGATGAATTTGAGGGAACAGACGATACAGGAAAAGAAATAAGCATAAAAACCGAGGCTGTATCCGGAAAAGTAAAGGTAGAGATAAAAGGAGACCAGAAGCCGCCGTTTGTTGAAAATGATCTTAACGGAGATGGAGTATTAAGCGTGGCTGATTTACTAACATTTAAAAAATATATTCTTGGCTATGAAAAACTTACAGACGAAGCTTTGAGCAAGGCAGATTTAAATAAAAATGGAAAAATAGATGTTTTTGACTTTGTTCGTATGAAGCAATTATTCCTTGTATAATAGCTTTAAAATTGCCGTCATTCAGAATCAGATGAATGACGGCAATTTTGGGTAAGCGTAAAATAACTGTGTTTTTAAATAGATTCCTAACTATAATATCATAAGATAACCGAGAAAATTAAATAGTAGTAAAAGTTGTGCGAATTATACGAATGGTGGTGGAAATCACACAAGTTTTGCATTAATTCGGGAATCTATAAATAGAAATTGTAAATACATTATAAAATATTTGTATTTTATAATGTAATAATGTATAATTTAATTTGTGTCATTCAGGATATATTGAGTTTTAAGATATCCTGACAGAAAAACAATAAAAAAGATTCAGGAGGCAAGCTATGAAAAAATTAACGAAAAGAACACTGGCAGCAGTAATGGCACTTACAGTTACATCCACAACATTGGCATATACAGGATTGAATCCTAAGGATACTATATCAGAGGTTACGGTATCTGCAGAAACGCTTACAAGCGGAGATCTATTATATGAAGTAAATGATAAAGAAATTACAATTACCGGTTGCAGTAAAAAAGCAGATACAGTTGTTATTCCCGATGAAATCGACGGAGTGCCTGTAACAAAAATCGGAACCAGTGCATTTGAAGAATGTCAAAGGTTACAGAGTGTTACAATTGGAGAAAATATAAAGACAGTAGGTATTTCTGCATTTAAAAAATGTTTATCACTTACTGAAGTGGTAATACCTGACTCGGTAAAAGTATTGTCAATTGAGTCATTTTATGATTGCAGAAATTTAAAGAAAGTAAGTCTTGGAGAAGGTTTAACGACAATAAAAGACTCCGCATTCAGAGGCTGCGGGTTGATTGAGGATCTGAAGCTTGGAAGCAATATTAATGAAATCGGTCAGAAAGCATTCCTAAACTGTACAAGTCTGACGGATATAGTAATACCTGATACAGTAACAGCGTTAGGCGAGAGTGCATTTAGTGGATGCAGCGGACTTGAATCTGCAGTAATAGGAAACGGAGTAACGGAAATTGGAATCAGTGCGTTTGAAGATTGTAAAGAATTAAAAAGTCTAACAATAGGAAAAAATGTAACGAAAGTGGATAAGTATGCGTTTAGTAGCTGTGAAGCCCTTACTGAAGTGGCAATACCTGACTCAGTAACAGTATTGTCATGGTATTCATTCACAGGATGCAGTGAACTAAGAAAAGTAAGTCTCGGAGAAGGTTTAAAGACAATAGGATGTAACGCATTTGATGACTGCAAGCAGCTTGAAGATCTGAAGTTTGGAAGCAATATTAAAGAAATTTATGAGAAAGCATTCGGGAATTGTGTAAGTCTGACGGATATAGTAATACCTGACTCAGTAACAGTTTTAGCTTGGGATTCATTTTATGGATGCAGCGGACTTACATCTGTGGTGATAGGAAATGGAGTAACAGAAATCGGAACCGGTGCATTTGAAGAATGTACAGGCTTAAAAAGTGTAACAATAGGAAAAAATGTAACGAGAGTGTGTGAGACGTCGTTCAAAAACTGTAAATCCCTTACTGAATTGGAAATACCGGACTCAGTAACGGAATTGGCAGATGAGTCATTTTACGGATGCAGTGGATTAAAGAAAGTAAGTCTTGGAGAAGGTTTAAAGTCAATAGGACGCGGAGCATTCAAAGGTTGTAAGCAGCTTAATGATCTGAAGTTTGGAAGCAATATTTACGGAATCTATAGTAATGCATTCTTAGAGTGTGTAAGTTTGACTGATATAGTAATACCTGACACAGTAACAGCTTTGGCTGATAATGCATTTTATGGATGCAGTGGACTTAAATCTGCAGTAATAGGAAAAGGAGTAAAAGAAATCGGAATCAGTGCATTTGAAGAATGTACAGGCTTAAAAAGTGTAACAATAGGAGAAAATGTAACGAAAGTGGGTGATTGTGCATTTCAAAACTGTACAGCCCTTACTGAAGTGGCAATACCTGACTCAGTATGGTCCATAGGTTATGGGGTGTTTCGTGAATGCAGTGCTTTAACAAAGGCAATGTTTGCTAAGAATGTTTCTTCTATTGGTGATAGTGCATTCGGTGGATGTAATTTACTTACTTTGTATGGTTATAACAACACAGTACCGCAGAAATATGCTGTTGAAAATTCTATAAAGTTTGTTGATCTTGATAATAAACCGGAAGTAACAACCCCGACAGTAACAACACCAAAAGTAACGACCACAACGGTAAAAACGACAGCAAGTGTAACAACACCAAAAGTAACGACCCCAACATTAACAACGACAGCAAGTCAGACAAATGTTTCTTCTGAAAAAATTGGTGATATAAACGGAGACGGAAAGATTACAACTTCGGATGCAAGAAAGGTATTACAGCATGCTGTAGGAATGGTAGATTTAGACGCTCAGCAGATGAAGCTTGCTGATATAAATAAGGATGGAAAAATAACTACATCTGATGCAGTCAAGCTTCTGAGATTTATTTTAGGTGCTGTAGACGAATTATAATAATTAGACAGAAATGATTAAGAAACAAATAGCAAGACGTATTACTTCCGCCGTCTGTTGAAAATGATCTTAACGGAGATGGAGTATTAAGCGTAGCTGATCTGCTGACACTTAAAAAAATATTCTTGGATATGAAAATCTTACAGAAGAAGTTCTTAGCAAGGCAGATTTAAATAAAAACGGAAAAGTAAATGTTTTTGACTTTGGGCGTATGAAGCAATTATTGCTTGTATAATTTCAATAAAATTGTCGTCATTCAAAATAAGATGAATGACGACAATTTTGGTTCAGATAAACTAACGGTGTAAATGGGTTTAATCATTAAAAAAAGCCAATATATTCCGAATTGAATAGGTTATTATTTTTGCTGAACATCTTCAATTGCGGGATTGTCACCTGATTCGTCAGGAGGATATATTGCTACAATGTTTGAATCCAGATTAACAATAAGAGCTTCGGAATCAATGTCAAATCTGTCGTAATCATTTTTGTATGCGCAAACTATATCCTCACATATAATATGTGTTTCGTTTATTTCGACAGTCACTAAGTATTCGGGTGAATTCTTTTTTTGTCTTATCCTTTTTGAAATAACCATGCCTCTTGTAACATGGAGTGAAGATTTGTATGAGTTGGATAACGGAATAGCTAGTAAAAGTGTAAATGCTGTTAAAAAAGAAAATACCATAAATGATCTGGTGATCAGAACCAATATTACGTCAAGGGCGAAAGAAAATGCCATCATTCGTATTATTTTGTTCTGATTTTTTTGTGATAAAATTTTTGCAGCTTTTAACTCTGAGGGTGTTGCATTACGTAAGGGTAGTTCCGACGAATCAACTGTAATATATTTTCCCTTGATATTGTCAAGCTCATTGTTCTCCATTTATATATTCTCCTTCTCTTTTTGTTAATATAAACAGGTAAAAATTTATTTTATTGTGCTTGGATCTGAATGAATAACAATAATATTTTTTGTTATTTGGAATCTGTCCGGATATATCAAAGTATTATTATCATAAGCTGTGGTGTTTTCCAGGTTGCTGAGTTGTTGAAATCTGCATGTGACAGTTCCGCTTCTTGCTGGCTTTGTTTTAACACGCTCTGTTATTCGTTCTGTAACCGAAAATTCAGATTCTGTTGCAGGATAATTGATATCATTAGCAGTATTTTTACGGCGTGGGAGCCGAACCTTTATAGACTTAAATATTCTTAGCTTAATAATAAATATAATTGTTGCTATAAAAAATATCATCAGTGATATAAGTGAAATAAATAATATGATTTTATGCGATGGTAAACTTAAAAAAACCAACGCAGAAATAAGCGAGAGTACAGCAAATAAACATGTTATTTTCGGATATGTATGTTTTGATAGCCTGTTCAGATTGTTATAAATCTCTTTACATGATTTATAAAGTGGTCCTTCTCTTAGCAATTATTATCACCGACCTTATGATTGAAGTTTTATCAGCAACGCTGTAATATTATCTGTTTCGTTACGGTTTAAGTTAAGTTCCGTAAGGCTTTTAAGATTATCACATGCTATAATGTCATTACTGATTACAGACGGTTTAAGTCTGTCTGAGATTTCATCCTTTGTTATTTTTTTTATGAATCCGTCAGTGCAGAGCATGTAAACGCAGTTTATTTCATATGGCGAGATAATGTAATCATATGATACGTTTTTAAGTCCCGCACCCATGCATTTTGTCAGCTGGTTCTGACGGCTTTCATTTACAGCAGCCTCTTCAGTTAGTTTACCTTTTCGTATTTCTTCATATATTACAGAGTGGTCAGTTGTTATAATTTCTGTATTGTCATCTTTTATCTTATAAAGTCTTGAGTCACCGACATGTGCAGTAATCATTTTTCCGATAGATGAGATAATGAGTACGGCAGTCATTGTTGTACCCATAGTTTTTCCAGAGATAATTGAATATGAATTCAGTTTATCATTAAGACTGTGCAGGTGCTTGTCCATATTTTGCCGGATATCAAGTATTCCAGCCTTGTTTCTGAGCATATCGGGGAGAGTGTTTTCAAACCATTTTGAAATTTCGGATATTATATACGCACTGGCGGTTTCTCCGTCAGAAAGTCCACCCATTCCATCACATACGGCAGCCAGAATAACGCTATCCCCGTTTAACACTGCTGCCTTTATGCAAAGGCTGTCCTGATTTACATTTTTTACAAGTCCCTCATCCGTATAGTATGCAGAAATAAGATTCATATATCCTCCGTATTAATTCTTTATGTAGAATGTAAAACTTTTGCTGCCGATTGAAAATGTACAGCCAGAAAAGATGGTAAAGCTGGAGCCGGATTGTATACTCTCTCCCTCAACGGATAATAAATCCTGTGAAACATTAAGTATATCATATGAATCAACGGCATTGGCAGTATAATTTATTTTTATGCCTGGTATTTGTTCATGTTCAAAGGGAAGTGCATTAATATATATTGTTTCCCCGGATGATGTATCTTTAATATATGCAATATAATCTGAAGCCCCGGCCTGAGGATTTACAAAGCGTGTTTTAGAAATTCCGGAAGTATCACTTATAAGTGCCTTTGTAAATTCATCCTCTGAATAGAATGTAAATGGTGTATGATAGATATAGAATACTGTTTTATTTTCAAGGCGTGATGAATGTATTCTGTTTGATGAACAAAATATATTTTTGTCGGCTTTGTTTTTGCTTATAAATGTTCCGTTTCTTGATTTGTCCTCGATAAAATATGCTCCGTCTTTTAATACGATGCTTGCATGGAATCCTGAAACTTCAGGAATATTGGAAAGAGATACATCAATGTTTTCAGATTTGCCTTTTCGTCCTATATTAAATGGTGTATGATCAATATAATATTTTTTACCCTTGCTGTCAGTAATATATGCGGTTGCCATAAGTGCTGAATCTGACGTAGATTCATTATAGCAGGAAGCCGCTACAGTTCCCGTATGATGATGCCCGGAGTCAGAATCGGAGGATGATGTGACCATACTTCCGTAATTTTCTGTTGTATATAACTGAGATATGTCGGCCTTGATATTATCAGTTTTATTATCCGGTCTGCGTATATCGGATACTTTATCATGAATATCCGGATTTTGTCGTGATGAAGATATATCGTGAAGAAAGTTATACAAATCGTTGTGAGAAAATACTGTGTTATTATTTTTGCTTTTTTTCTGTATAAGAAGGAGTCGTTCAAGATATTCCTGATATTTGTTCATTGTATTTCCGTTTGAAATTATAATATTTGCTTTGTGGTGCATTTCATAAAGGAATTTTACAATGTTAGTCCTGTAGCTGTTATCTGTAACAGGTAGATATGCAAAGTATACCTGCTGCGTTGATGGACTATAGTATGAGTATTTCAGATTGCAAAGAAGATTGTATGTCGGCATTGTGGAATTACTGCAGAATTCCATAATTTTTTGAAACTGCGAAATAAAATCAAAATATTTTTCCTGTGTCATTTCCGCCTTTATATATTCAGAAAGACATACAAGATTGCTTATATCAAATACAAGCCTGTTTCCATTTCCGGCTTTTGTCCATGTGGCAATTAAAATACCATGATCAAGTTTGTTCTGAAGAAATTGCAGTTGGTTTTCATTTATGTGCTCTTTTTTCTTAAGCGAAAATATGAGATATGTATTATCAGCCTTAAATGTTGTTTTTAACTGCAGGTTAGTAAAGTAGTTCATATATGTGTTGCTCTGCTTTCTATAATGATAAATATTTATACAATAATAATTATATAATATTGATGATGATTTTTCAATACAAAATTAAAATAATATGGAAAAATAGTTTTTTATATAGTCTAGTCGACTAGACAACCATTAGCCTCAATATAACAAAAAGAATCCGGTATTTCGCATACCGGATTCTTTAATATTATTCAGATAACTTTCTCTTTCTTCTTATAAATATAAATGCACTTGCTCCGGCTATAACTACTGCAGCAGCAGAAACAATTTTGAACCATGTTTTGTGAAGCATTATTCTTGCAATATTTGTAGAAACAAGAACATTTTCAACCTTTGAATTTTCGGAGTCAGCCTTATTTCCGGCAAGGTCAACAGGAATTACCTCAATTGACTGTGATGAGTTAGAGCTTGGAAGATTAAATCTGCACTCGGAAGTCTCGGCATCAAATGAAAAGTCAGCTATATCAAGCAGTGAACCATTGATATAGACTTCAACGCTGTCTACTCCCATATTATCCTCAACAAGTGTGATTATTTTCTTGCTGTCAGTTTTGTATGTACCGTTATTTTCAATATTTACAAAGTTTACGGAAGGCTGTGTTTTATCAATTCCGAATTTAATAACAGATGCGCCGTTATTTTTATTTTCAGCCTCATCTTCACTGTATATTGATATCTCATAAACAGCATCATCAGTAAAGTTTTCTGATTTTATGACATATTTGTACAATATCCAGCCTGTTGATGAGTCTGTAACAGGTTCAAGTGAATAATCTTTTCCTTGTTTTAATGTAATACCGCTGCCATCCTTTGAAAGCGTTACTATAGGGACAAAATCATCTGGGTGAGGATCAACGTTTATTTCATTTATTATTATGTCCTGCGGTTCATAGATATATTTGTTCTGGAGTAGTGCTGTCTTTTCTTCAGGCTCAAATGTTGAACCAAATCTATTTACTGAGAATTTAATGGATGAGGTTCTTACATTGCCTGCAAAATCTGTAGCTTCGGCGGTTATTGTGTATATATCATCATATTCTTCAGAATCCGGGAAATTATCAAATGCAAATGTGTATTTCCCTGTACCTTTTTCAGAATTGCCCGCAATGTCTTTAATGAGACCTCGTTTTGAACCTTGCATAGTAAGCTTTATTGTATCGAAATCAAGGTTTTCATCGGTAATTTCAACTACAGGAAGTACATCACCGTTATAGGCTTCACTGTCTGTTATACCGCTGAATTTAACAGATGGACTGCTTTTGTCGATGAAAAAGCTGTTGCTGTATGATTTTGCAGGATTGCCTGCTTTATCTGTGCCCGAAACCTTTAATTCATAATATCCGTCTTCATTTAAATGAACTGATGTCACCCAAGTGTTTTTCCCTGTGTTGTTCCATACCAGATCTTTTTGATTGTATTTTCCGTTTTTAACAGGGAAATTATCTGCGCTTCCGTCTTTTGTTCCGGTAATATTTATTCGTGAAGGGTCAAAGTTAAGTTCAGATACCTCAATTGTTGCTGTTACAGCATTTTTATAATAATTACCATTCTTAGCGTCATTTCTGTCGTATGTAACCTTTAACTCAGGAGAAGTAAGGTCTATTGTAAACTCAGGTGATTTGTACTGTGAAGCTGCATTTTCGCACATATCTTTGCAGTCAACTGTAAATGAATATGTTCCGTCGGAGGCAAATGATATTACAGTCTGGTAAACTGCGCTGTCAGTGCCTTCTTCACCTGAAACAAGCTTCCAGTCTCCATGAGAATATGAAGGTGATATGCTTACCTTTGAAGGATCAAAGTTTCTTTCTTTTATCTTTACAGTTGCATTTCTAGGGGTATTGTACATCTCCTTGTATGTACTGTCAGAAGAATTGTTGTCAAAGCTTACTGATATTTCAGGATTAGTTTTGTCTATACTGAATTCCTTTGAGGCGGTTGTAAACTTATTGCCCGAGTTATCCTCAGCGTCAATTGTTATTTTGTTTCCATTGAGATTTGAGGACATGCGGACTATTCTTGAAAGTCTATTGATTATATTAATGTCAGCAGCCTCTGTCTGCCATCCGGAAATATCCGGAACGCTTTCACTGTTCTGAATAAGCACATTATCATTGAAGTCAGGTGATTGTACATTTATGGTGTGAAGTCCTGAGAAGCTGTCCTCAGCTGTAAGAGAAGCGTCTATGTCTGTATTGTAGAGCGGAAGACCGTTTCTGTCAGTAAATGATGTTTCCGGAAGTTTTATAGAAAGTGAAGATGTCTGGCTGTGTCTCTGACCTTCTTCACTTACATATGCCCTTGGTGATTTCCATTCATCAGGACTGTTGTTTACATTATCTGTTGCCTTTGCACTGATTACTCCCTTGAAGCCCTCAGGTATTTCAAATGTACATCTGAAATCTCCGTTTTCATCTCTCTCTGCTTCCTTCGTCATAATATCCGGAGCATTTATTCCTTCAAATTTTAAAGAGATATTCTTTATTCCGGAGCTTGCACCATTGTCCTTTGCATGAACTGTTACAGATGATGCCTGTCCGAAGAAATAAAAATACGGTACAGGAATACGGCTGAAAACAGAATGTTCATCGGATGAATCAAAGCTGAAACCTGTTATTTCAGGAGCAGTAATATCCTTGTATACGGTCAGGGTATTTTCAGGGGCATTATTTGAAGCGTTGTCACTTGCAGAAAAATCAAATGTGAAATATCCGTCACTTCCATCAGGTGTACTTACACTGTAGGAATGGCTGGTGACTGCTTCACTTTCGCCTGTGTAGTCATCGTTTATGAGCTGGTCATTGTTATTCCTTGTTATCAATACCTTGCTTAATCCTGAATCTACATCGGAAACACTGTATGATATGTTTACATCACTGCTGTACCAGTCTTCATTAATTCCATTGTTGTTTTTAATATAATGATTTTCACCTTCAACCAATGGTAAACCAATCTCCGGAGAATTTTTTTCTATTGTTATGTAAGGTAAGGATTTTATACCTGGATTTGAAGCTACTGAGCCTGATATAAGCTGTATTTTCTTTGATATATGGCCGACATTGTCATATACGGTTACAGATGGGGATTTTGAAATGACAGGTATCTGATCAATGTTAAATACAGCAGTCATTTCAGGTGAATAAGGATTGTAACGGTTTTCCCATACGTATTCTTTTCCGTCCAGTTCAAGAACAGCCTTTGATATTCCTGATGAATGTACAGAATTATCTTTGATATCAACCTTAATCTCAAATGGATTATTATAGAAAACGCCAAAGCTTCTTATCTGTACATTTGAATCTTCGGCACGGAAAGCGTCCGGTTCGAGAGGATTCTTGTCATCTACGGAAAATAATACGGAAGATGTGTTACCGTTGTTTCCGGCTGCATCAACGGAATATGCTGAAATTTCTATTTTTCCGTCTTTTCTGTAGCCTGCGGATTTTTCGTCTGTAAGTATTGAAATGTAGCTTTCAGGTGAAAGTGTATAGATTTCATTATCCTTTGTACTTGTAAACTCAGCAGGAATAATTACCCCGTTTACGGTTATATACATATTGCTTATTCCTGAGCTTATATTTTTATCCTTAATGCGGAATTTGATTTCAGGGTATGAAGCAAACCATTTGTTATTAAGTTCATTTGAATTTGTTATTTCTGTATCAGGTGCGGTATTATCAAAAATAACAGTGTCAGCCGTTGTAATGTCGGCAGTGTCAGAGAGAGCCCCGTCTTTGTAAAAATATTCAGTGCTGTTTCCTGCATTATCAGTAACAGTTACCTTGATTTTACCTTTGCTGTTCTTGAATCTGTTCCATTCAAAGACGTCTGCATCATTTTTCTTTATTGATCCATGGGTATTTTCAGATATGTATTCTGCAATTACTGATTTAATTCCAGAGCCCTCATTTTCACCGATAACAGCATCAGATGCTTCATATCTGAATTCCACATCACGCCCTGTGCTGACGATATTTTTCAGATTTTCGTCAAAGCCGTCAATTATTGTTTTGCCTGTTTTAAGATATGGGGAGGTTTTATCTATCCAGATATTTAAAAATGAACCGGACTTATTTCCGCATGAATCCGTTACAGTAATATTAACATTGTCTTTTTTAATATATTGCTTGTCAGTTGTTATTTTAAATGTGACGGTTTCTGTTCCGTCCTGGTTTTTAGTATATTCAGCTTCAATGTTACAGTCTGAAAGATTGTTGTTATATTCAGCATCTGCTGTTTCTGATACAATAGTATCGTCTGAAAGTCCGGAATCAGTTGTTGATTTTTTTGACTTTGTTATTACTCCGTCATTAATTTTAAAGATATAATTTCCTATTGTTATTTCAGCAGTTTTTGATGCAACATTATTGAAGTTGTTATATAATTCATCAGTGTAGTTGTTTTTGTCAAGCTTGTTTCTGTCATCAATATTAAGGCTGAATGTTATGTCATTTTTTGACCATGGCAGCTTATCGGAAATTTCAGTTCCGTCCGTAAATGCTTTTTTAATCTGTGGAGCTAGTCTGTCTACATAGAGATATAACGGGGAACTTAAATAGTTTGCAAATTTGTCATATTCATCTGAATCAATGTAATCGCATATACTTCGGATAATAACAAACTGAGTTTCTTCTCCTTTTGGCGTAGAACCTAAAAATTCCAGGTGATTTTCTTCAGGATAGTCCTCATTATATTTTTTTCTCAAAGAATTGATGGCAATATTTGTATCTCTCATATCTTTCGTACCATATATCTCATATGCTGTTGAAAGACCAGAAAGAATATTAAGAGAAGGAATCATACCGCTTTTCTCGTTTACACTTACACAATATATGTTGTTTTTGTCTGATTTTGTTCCGATTATTTTAAATGGCTTAACGTCAACGTTTTTTGTATCAAGAGAAAGATAATAAAAAGTATGCTTGTTATGGCTATAAGATACTGAATTATCAACAGAGCCTGGATTGCTGAGAATTGTTACGAGATCGGCAAGAGTAGGAGTTATTTCAGGGCTTATATCACATCCCATAAGAATATGGGTCATCTGGTTGTTTTCATCCTTTAGTATTCTGGGAGCGGTTATACTGCCGTTATTACTTGTTTTGGACTGAACATCTTCTGTTATCCACTGATTGTCCTTAAATGAATATTTTTTTATTTGTGTTGTTACTATTTCAGGAATAATTTCAACAGAAACTGTAAATTTACAATTATCAGATGGCTGGATATCGTCCGGAATCATAATACTTAACTGGGCGTTGTGGTTGTATTCTGAATTTTTTATCAGATCAGTATTATTTACATCAGTGTATTTATCATCATTAGAACGGCATACTATCAGCGGTGTGTTGTCACTGCTTGTTACAGTAACTGATTGTATATAACCATTTTTTGTGGCGTTAATATTAAAAGGAATTTTATAACCGAAGCCTTCAACGTCGCTTATTTTTCTGTCTTTCCATAAATACATACCGTTTGATTGATAATCATCTGAGCGATAATCTTTGTAATTATCTTCGAAATTTACGCTGAAGCTTGAGTATATTACTTTATAATCAGTACCGTTGATGCTGAACTCATAGTAATTCAGACCGTTCTGCTGTCTGGTGTTTATTTTGAGGGAATAGGAAGCCGTAAAAGAAACATCTTTTACTGTTTCAAAATAATCGGGCTGAAACATCTTAACAATCTTTTTTTGTAAAATCCAATCCTGATTCGCGGTAATTGTTACAGTTGAATCTTTTTTCAGATATGTATTGTTATTATAAGCAACACTTTCTGTAAACAATACAGGAGCGTTCTGTTCCATGTCAACTTTAAAATATTCGTCAAGCTTTATTATATAATTGCTTATTTCGCTGAATTTATAATTATGTCCGTTGTGATCTATAATGTTATCCTTATTGATCAGATCTTTCAGTTCTTCCGGAGCTATTTCTGTTTTTATTTTACCGTTATTATCAGGATGCATGTCTGCTGTAAATAAGCGTCCGTAAAATATGTAAGCCTCATTTTTGTTGTTGATATCCATACCGCCTATATTTACAGTATATGTATATTCGGCCTTTGTTGTGTTTGTCGTTGTTTCAGCGGTTGCCATTGTTGTAACTGCAGTTGTTGAAGCTGAAGTTGTTGTTACAGATGTCTGTTTTGTTTCCGACGTAGCAGTAGTGGTATCGGCTGCTGATGCGCAAAACGGAACAGAATAATAGCATGAAATCACAGAAACAGCTGTGATAAACGAAATTGTTCTTTTTAGTATTTGTTTTTTATCTTGCATTTGTTATGACTTCCTTCCTTTGATTTTTAAAATTATTACTGCTGTGGCAGCGGCCAGTACAATGGCAGATGCGATAAAGGGAGCAGGGCTGAATTTGTTTTTTTTATTATTGTCTTTGTTATTGGAAACCGATGTTGTTTCAGAATCAGCTTCTTTATCTGATACCTTAGTTGTATCAGAGGCTTTTTCTGAGGAAGAAACTGTTTGTGACTTCTGCGATGTTTTCTTTTCAGAAAGTGACGGAGATACAGGTGAAGCAGATGTATCTGATGAGGCAGATGTTATGTCAGAACTTGTTTCAGATGCAACAGTAGCATTTGTCGGAGCTTGTGTATTTTCAGGCTGTTGCCTCACAGGATCCGGATTTGAAGGGGGAGCAGGTGTCTGGGGTTCCTGAACCTGTGCTGGGACCGTAGGAACGGGCGCTGCGGGAACAGTTTCTGCAGGCGGCTGAGGGGCAGAATTTATCTGAATTCCTCCGTTTTTAAGATTAAAGCTGTCAGCAAGCAGGTAATCTCTTTTTCCGGATCCATTTATATAATAAAGATATAAATCTTCATTATAGGTAAAATTAACAGGGTAGAAGTTTCCTGCTGATACGTTTTCCGGAAGACGTAAATCAATATATGCAAGAGTGCTGTTTCCGTAATATTCCTTCGATGAAGACCAGAAAGTTAAAGTGGTTGTGTCATTATCACCCGGCCGCATACCGCTTGAACAGTTATCCGAAAAAACCGGATCTATACTGCTTACGGGAACAAAACCTACAAAGCTCAGTGAAGAATCCTTTGTTATTGGCAAAGCAAGCTGATTTGTCGGCGGATTATTATAAATTGATATGGCAAGACTGACTTTCCTGTCTGCCGGTATATCATCAATGCATATTTCTTTTTTTTCAATTGACAGATCAATTGAATATGCACTTACGCTCCGGATGGCTACAATATTAAAAACAGCACATATAGCTATGCATCCTAAAAAAATTTTCCTTGACATGTTTTACTCCATTTCTTTATTGCGTTTTTTGTGTTATATGTAAATATTCATTAGAAGTAAGCGATATTTTTTCTGATAATGACGGCCGGATTTTTGTTATGTATTTATGCTCTGAGCGGCTGTAATGTTAAAAACAGCGCATATAGCTGCAATTACTAAAAAATTTTTTTTTGACATTTTTTACTCCATTTTCTTTATTATGATTTGTCTATGCTAAGTAAATCTTTATCAGAAGCATTTGATATTACTATACTTTCGGTTATGGTGAATATGTCATCACTATGTTTTTCTGTAATAACAGGTGACGGCTTTTTGATTATTATAGTATCCTTATGTACACCTGATGATGTAACAGGCTTTTGAGCGGCATCGGTTTTTATCTTTTCCGGTTCTTTGTTCTGGAAAACAGGAACGGTTCCGGAATTATGCGGAGTTCTTACGCTTACAGTGGCTGTAAGCTTTTTTTCTGATATCTGCGGTACTGTATCGGGTGATGTTATAGGTTTGGCTGTTGAAGTAATGATATCCGGAGGAGGGATGTTATTTGTCTGGGTTTTGTTATCTGATTTCTTCTGCTTTATTTCAAATATCAGTGCAGAAACAATATTGAATTTTATTATTACAATCACTGTTCCTATAAAGAAAGCAGCAGAAAAAATAAATGAGAGCCTCATAATGTTTTCCCATACTGACAAATTCATTTTTTCACCCCGCTTTTTTTCTCGGCACCTGTGTTCTTAAGGTCTTTTCCGTATGATATGTTTATCTGGGTTTCAGTGTCGTCATATATTTCAGTTATCTTTTGTTTTAAATCATATGCGTTTCTGTATTTTGCATCTGATGTCGAAATATCTATAATGGCACTGTCAACTCTGCTTTTTATATTGTTGAAAAGTGACATCTGATCTTCGTAAGTTATTCCTGTGCTTTTAGCAGCAAATTTTCCCGAGTAACTTCTTAATGCATTCATTGCCGTGTTATATGTTTCCATAAGAATAAGGTCATTGTCTGCATTGCTTTCATCAATAAACTCAAGCATACTGTTTATGCTGTTCCAGAAGTTCTTATATATTTCGTCATTGTCCTTTCCTTCACGGACAAGTGATGAAATACTTTGGTAAAAATCACCTATGCTGAAATATGTCTGAGCCATCTGATAATTTTCATCGGTAAGCGTGGTTCCAGAACGTGCCTTATCAAAATATGCCGAGGCAGTTTTCATTCTTGTTATATCGTTGCTTGTGTTGTTTTCAAGCCCGTATTCGAGATAATACCAGCACAAAATGCCCGTTTCAAATTCAACTGTTTCATATATTCCGTTTTCTATCATCACGGCCTTGTGCTGAGATATGGCTTTGTCAAGGTAATCCTTTTCCTCTTGGGAAAAATATTCATCATTTGTTTTATCGCTGTCATTATCATCATATTTGCACGCTTTTATATATCCGAGATAAGCTGTCTGATCACCAGGCTCAAGTCCTATGGCTTTTTTATAATTATTTATTTTTTCGTCAAGTGCTGTGGCATTGCGGGCAGCATCAATATAATTTTCATATTCATTTGAACTGAGTTTTTTACACCGGAAAGAAGCAAAAATCCCAAGAGAAAGAAAAATCAGTGAACCGGCTGCAAGGAGCGCTGCAAGCTTTATCTGCTTGTGACTTGTAAGTCGTATAAGATCCTTGTAAAGATCTCCGCATGACTGGTATCTGAACCTGGCATCATCATTTACGCAGCGTGAAATAATTTTTTTAAGGTTTTTATTTATACCTTTATCCTTATCCGTAAACAAAAAACGTTCATATGAATTTCTGAGATTGTGTTCTGATGTACCGTCGGAAGAAAAAACAGAAAGCGGAAGCCTTCCGGTAGCCATATGATATAATGTTGCACCAATATTAAAAATATCCGTCCTTTTATCAGGAAATATGCTGCGGTTAAACTGGCCTGTAAATTGTTCCGGTGCTGCATATTCCGGTGTAAATGCGATAGTTGACTCACCGTTTTTTATTGTAGCACCGAAATCAACAAATTTAAGGCTGCTGTATTTCTGGGCTTTATCCAGCACGTTGATATTTTCATTATTGTTAATAATCATAATATTGTCGGGCTTCATATCACTGTATATTTTTTCGTTGTCATGCATGAATGATATGAAAAGACATATATCCTTTGCGTATTCGACAAGCTTTTTATACGGAAGAGGACCGTTGTGCAGAAGTTCTGACATATCAGTACCGTCAATATAATCCATAACAATAAAAAGCGTGTCGTTTGTTCTGAATCTGTGAATAATATTAGGAATAAAATTTGAGTGTGTGTTGTTCTTATAAAGCTCAGCCATAAGAATCGACTCAAGCTCTTTTTCCTGTATATTGTCACCATGTATTTCTTTGACTGCTCTTACCGCATGTCCCGCATTAAGGTCAAATGCCTTGAATACTTCTGAGGTTCCGCCTTTTCCTATACTGCAGTCAATAAGATATCTGTTTTCAAGTATGTAGCCGTTGCTAAGCAATTGATGCTTCACTGCCTTTCTATATTATTCTGAGGAGAAGTGATGTTATATTATCGGTTTCATCACGCTGAATGTTAAGCTCTGTAAGCCTTCTGAGAGTATTCTCTGCTTTAATTTTATCTGTAATTTCTGATGGCTTTAAGCTTTCTGAAAATTCAGATGATGAGATTTTTTTTCTGAATCCGTCCGAACACAGCATATAGACGCAGCTTTCCATATCGTTAATAGTATAATCATATGAAATATCATCAAAATCAGCACCTATGCATTTTGTGAGCTGATTCTGACGTTCGTCCGAATTTGCAAGCTCTTCTGTAAGAAAACCGTTCCGGACTTCTTCTCCTACAACAGAATGATCGTTTGTAATAAGCGTTATTTCATTATCTGATATTTTATATGCACGTGAATCACCGACATGTGCAGTAAGTATTTTATTTATATCGGTAAGTACAATTATGGCAGTCATGGTCGTACCGAGCATTTTATTGTTTTTGGCTGAATATTTGTTTATTTTGTCATTTACCATGTGTATGTATTCATCGAGATTTTTCCGTATATCAAGTATTCCTTTTTTTCTGTGCAGAAGTGAAGCAAGGTTGTTTTCAAACCACTGCGAAAGTTTTTTTATTACATATGCACTTGCATTTTCACCGTCTGACAACCCACCCATTCCGTCGCATACAGCGGCAAGAAGAAATGTATTTCCTTTATATTCAGCAGATTTAAAGCACAGTGAGTCCTGATTAACATCCCTGCATGGCCCTTTATCTGTACAATATGAAAAAAGATAATCCATAGTGTCGTTCCTTTCGTATTTAGCTGGATCCCATTAATAGATCAGTAAAATATCACCCGCCTCTGAGACAACAGGTTTCATATTTACACTCACAAATTTTTTCTAAGATATATAGAAAACATATTTTTCTGTGCCGATACAGAACGAGCATCCGGAGTAAAGTGAAAATTCACTGCCTTCATTGATTGTTTCTGTTTCGATTTTAAGTGAATGACAGGAAATGTTTCTTATCATCACCTGATTCTCGTGCTTAGCTATTTCAATTCCGGGAAGATCCCTGTGGGTACATGGATAAGAAATAATATAAAATTTTTCGGTTGATGATACGTTTTGTATATATGCTTCATATCCATCATGAAATTCATGTGATTTTGCTTCACAGGTCTGTGCCGGTAAAATTCCGGTATCGGCAGACAACAGATCATGATCCTTGTGAAATGTAAACGGAATATCATATATTTTAAAGACGTTATTGTCATTTAGCTTTTCGCATTTTATCTTTTTTCCGTTGATAAATACTCCGTTAGTTGAGTTTTTATCTTTAAGAAAATAGCTTCCGTTTTCCAATATTATTGACGCATGGTATGATGAAATATTAAGGTTATTCAGAATAAGGTCAGAGCTGCTATGCCTGCCTATTGAAAACGGTACATGGTCAATACAATATACAGCACCGTCAGAACTCTGGATGTACGGTACAGAAGTGTTTTCAGGTTTCTGCAGCGGCTTTGGTGTCCTGTCCGGCTGGGAGACTTTTATTGTTCCTGTAGATTTTTTCTCAGATTTCTGTGCTGGCATGAAATAATTATCATGAGGAATAACAGTCGGTTCTGACAGAGAAAGATCTGCAGCAGAAGCTACCGGCTCTTTTTTCATTTCATAGTCGTGAAGGAAATTATAAAGGTCATTATAAGAAAACGCCAGGTTTTTATCTTTATTTTTTTTCTGACGGAACAGGTGAGTTTCAAGAAATTCGTTGTATTTATTCATTATATTGCTGTCTGAGACAATTACAGAAGCTTTACGGTTGAGTGAGTAGAGAAATTTTACGATATTTGAAGTATATTTTCCGTTGATTACAGGCGCATACGCCATATATAATTTTTTCTTCATTGGATGGTAGTATGTATATTTTAAATCACATATAAGATTGTTGGCCGGCATTGATGATTTACAGCATTTTTCGTATATTTTCTGTATCTGAGATATGATATCAAAATATTTTTCCTGAGGCATTTCGGCTTTTATGTATTCAGAAAGGCTTACAAGGTTGCTTATTTCATATGTAAGTTTATTGAATCCGCCTGATTTTGTCCACATGGCATTAAGAAATTCCGAATAATTTTTTTGTTTTATGGATTGAAGAAGACTTTCATTTATACGTTCTTTTTTTCTCAGATAAAGTATCATGTATGTCTTTTCATCCTGAAAGACTGTATTAAGTCTGAATTTATGCTGTCCAAGCAATCTGTTCACCTCTTTTGAAGAAATTGAGAATTATAAAAGTATACATTCTTAATTATATAATAAACGATTATACATTTCAAGCTTTTTTTGTTAAACCGCATTATTAAAGGTTATTATTTGTTGGTATTGAGCTATAAAAAAACAAAGCTCTCAGCCATGAAATTTGTTTTATAATAGCTCATATTCCTGAAAAGTATGAATTAATTACAGGTGTATATCGGAGACTGTTAAATCATATATTTATAAGTACATTGGAGGTTTTATTAATAAATTTTCAAATTTCACGGATATTTATTTCAAATAAACTAAAGGGTGATATAACTCCTTACTGGTTATACCACCCTTTAATATTTCTATTGCAAATAAAATAAATTATCTGAGAGGATCAGGATCTTTTATACACTAAGGAACCAGAATCCAGTATACAATCTGCTGACTGATTATTGTATTTTTCATTTGGTACTTCAACTTTAATTACCCATGAATATAATGAGCAAAGCGAGATATTACTTATATTTTTTCCGGATATATATACGTTCATGTTTTCCTCTGTAATATCAATTTTGTCTACATTAAGTGAGAAATCATCAGGCATAGATGCAGTAAAAATAATCAGCGTATTTTTTTCAAAAAAATCTTTGTCATATCCATCGAATGCTCTGTCTATTTCTTCTTTATCTGCCTGACCATAATATTTATCTTCACCCAGATTATCAAGATATTCCGACAATTCGTCCTCAGAACAGATAGGAATTACAACTGTTGCCATTCTATTTGAACCATCGCCCACTACTGTAATGTTATTTTTTTCTATATATTCATCATCAGGTACACCGTTCATCATTAATTCAGAATGAACAATAGAATCTTCATGATTTTTGCCTAGTTTTACATCATCTTTTAAAATGAATTGTTTAAGAAGTGCAAGGTCTGCAAGATTAACTTTTTCGTCACCATTACAGTCAGCCAATAAAATCTGTTCAGAATCCAGTTCTATGTCTTTGAGAAGATAAATACTGAGCATTGTAAGGTCTGTCACCTCTACGTTTCCATTGCCGTCTATATCGCCGTACATTGGAATATTCTCTGCATTAACCTTTAATCCACATCCCAGAAAGAGGAGCGATGTACAAAAAGCTATTGTTTTAATAAAAAATCTGTTCATAAATTTTCCTCCTTATTGTTTTATTATTGAACAGGTGTTAACTTCAGAAAAAGTTATTTTTTTGTTCCATATCAATTTTATATTTGTTTTTA
>OBID01000342.1_pt1 | contig 20104 bp, 15 predicted proteins | sample 1519781 | NCBI WGS metagenome assembly OBID01 (sample SAMEA3991478, study PRJEB22521) | metagenome | biome: anthropogenic terrestrial biome; feature: sewage plant; material: sludge | place: Sweden | collected 2012-09-26 | reverse complement strand
TATCTATGATCGTTATGATATCTGGGAAGTAGATCCCAAAGGACTACAAGCACCTATCAATTTTACTAAAAATCTGGGACGGTCGACCAAAACGGAGCTAAGAGTGGTCAGGTTAGATCCTGAAGAACGATTTTTTACTTCCAATCAACGCCTTTTATTATCCGCACTTCAAGACAAGGACAAACAAAGAGGCTTTTATACTTCCATTATAGATCAAAATCAGTCTCCGGTTAAATCTGTGATCAGTGGACACTCCTACGGCTCTGTGATCAAAGCCAAATATGCAGCGACCCTGGCCTATACCAAGGGCAATTATGAGCATAGCCCTGATCTGTATACCAGCACTAATTTTACTGAAGAGACCAAACATACTGCGATCAATCCTCAGCAAGCAGGCTATAACTGGGGCACCGTGGATCTGATCCAATGGAAGACCTTAAAAGGAAAATCCACGAGCGGTCTGCTCTACAAACCCGAAGACTTCGACCCTTCCAAAAAATACCCTATGATAGTGTATTTTTATGAAAAGCTTTCGGATGGTCGATACACCTACCAGGCTCCTGCTCCTACACCGTCGCGACTGAATATATCCTATTTTGTAAGTAATGGTTACCTGGTGTTGGTTCCGGATATCGCATATGAGATAGGTCATCCCGGACCCAGTGCCTATGACCATATCGTTTCCGGAGTAGAGTATCTCAAAAAAAATCCCTGGGTAGATGCTGCTAATATCGGGTTGCAAGGGCAGTCCTGGGGCGGTTACCAGGCTTTGTATGTCATCACCCAAACCAACCTCTTTAAAGCCGCCTGGGCAGGTGCTCCGGTGGTCAATATGTTTAGTGCCTACGGTGGGATCCGCTGGGCAAGCGGCCTCAATCGACAAATGCAGTATGAAAAGACTCAAAGTCGCCTGGGAGCTACACCCTGGCAGCGGAGGGATCTTTATATCGAAAACTCACCTTTGTTTCACCTGCCCAAAATCACCACACCCCTGGCTATCATGGCCAATGATGCCGATGGAGCAGTACCATGGTACCAGGGCATAGAATTATTTACTGACATGCGGCGCCTTGGCAAGAAGGTATGGATGCTCAATTACAATGGGGAGGCACATAACCTGGTGGAGCGACGAAATCAAAAAGATATCTCGATCCGCGAAGCTCAGTTTTTTGATCATTTTCTCAAAAGTGCTCCAGCACCAAAATGGATAGAAAGCGGGGTAAAAGCGGTAGACAAAGGAAAAACCTGGGGCCTCGAAATCAAGAAAAGTTAACTTAATAAATGAATCCAATCATCCATGGAGCTTCAGAAGTTCTAAAGCTCCATTTAGATTTTATTGCATCAATTATTTACTTTTCAGCAGCGTCTTCATTGAATATGTCTTTGACACAAACATATTTTCCATCTCTTTTTTCAAAAATAGAAATATATTTTCCTGCAGTGACTTTACCAGAGGTGTTGGTGGAAGTACTTTTTCCAGTTTCAATGACACAAGCTCCAGCCACCATAATATCTTCAACGACAAACGCAATATTGGCCAGGGTCGAATCTTTGGCCATATTCATTTTAAGCCTGTTTAAGATATTGGCTTTACCCATGACTTTCGGTTCATTGTTAGGCATACTGATTGCATCTTCTGCATAATATGCCACCACAGCATCAGCATCTTTCGCCATCTCCGCTTTGGCGTAGGCGTCTTCTAATGCTTGTATCTCGGCTTTGACAGAAGCTGTATCCACCACCGGCATTTTTTCAGCAACTGGCGAGGTACAGGAATAAGAGCCAATTATAAATAAACCGGCAAGGATAAGGATTGATTTGAAATTCATAAAAAGTAGACTTTAAAAAATTGAAAGAATGATTTATAAGAAGCTATGGATAAAATAATTATTACAGCAATCGCAATAAGGATTAAAAGGATAGCTTAGGTTTTGCAAGAAGGTAACTTTGTCAAGATAGTAAAAATTTCTGACATCGGGCGTATCGCGCCTATCAGGTGAGCCCACACCTGACCGATGATATTACTTCATCACTCTTCTATGACCAGGTTGATGTCAATAGGATAACGGCCAAATTGCGCTCCATAGACTGCCAATCCCCCGCCATCCATAGACTCCAATTTTAGATGGAGAAGGCCCTGTCTTTTGCTATCTGCTAAAGTCGTTTTATCTAAAGGTACTTTGACCAGGTATCCATAAGTGCCAGCCTCCCGCAGTTTTTTATCCTGAAGCTGAGCATGCCAGGACAAGACTCCGAGGTGATCTGCAGGATCATCGGCCAGGGTGGTCGTCACTACTTTTTTACCATTGAGATAGATGGCTACGGTGGATGGGTGCAGATCATCATCGGTCATAGGATAGGCATTGGGGTTTTTAGACGGGGACACTTTGGAGCCCAACATATAATCCTGGTTATTATTAAACTCCTCGCCCCTGTCTTTGTCGAGCAAAGGTTTGGATGACAGCTCCATCACCAGGTAACTAGATTTGATCTGGTCCGTCATCAAATCCGGTGGTATGGTGATATCGTATTCAAAAAAACCTGCTCCTGCTCCATTTTCCTTTAACCCGTTGAGTACATCCCATTGTTTGAGACTCCACTGCTGTGCCTTAAAATCTCCGGGTTTGGTCGAGATGATCTGTTTGTGGGTTGGATTGTTTTTGGATTCGATGACATAATTGACAAAATTGCGATGCAAGACCTGCCCCTGACCGTTTTTAAGGGTGAGTCTCAGGGTAGCAAGACCAGGCACATCCGGCATTTTAATCGATAGCGGATCCAATGCTTTTTGATCCCAGGATGCAGCTGCAATCGTTTTTGAAGAAGATGATATAAGATTTGTCTGGGCTGCGGCATCAGTGGCTACCAATTCATAATCCAATTTAAGTGAACGATCATCGGTCATGCGTGTGAGCAAAAAAGCACCACCCAAGGCACCGATGATAGATGGAAGCCCAAATTTTAATAAGATCTTTTTATCAATGTTTTTATGTGTCAAAAACAACTTGAACAGATTATTGATAAAATGGACTATGGCTGTCATCACAATCGCTTGTTCTATAGGGAACCATAAGGCAAAAACGACCAACAATATCGTACCCAAACCAAAGCCCGAATAGAAAGTAAGTATAGAGGCTCCAAAGCATACCAAAGCCAGGAGCACTGCCTTATAAATACTGAATTGAAAAATAAGTAATACGGCCATCATCCTCTACGAAGTTGAATTGGGTTTTTCAGATTTTAGTTCGCTGCGGAAGTCTTTTTTGGGTTTGATGATAAAGCGCAAGGCCTGATCATAGGAGATATAATTGGAGACCCAATTTATAAAAACAAAGATTTTATTGCGCACGCCCAATAATTGAAACAGATGAACAAATAACCAGATCAGCCAGGCAAAAAAGCCATAAAAAGAGATCCATCCAAACTCCGCGACGGCTTTATTGCGACCTATCGTAGCTAAGGTGCCCAAGTTACGATATTTAAATGGTCGCCATACATAGCCTGGTTTGTTTTTTCTTTTAAGATTGTAGGCCAGGTTGGCAGCTTGCTGGATAGCGGTTTGTGCCACCTGGGGATGACCCTGGGGGTACTTTAGCGATTCGTGATATGCCAGATCTCCCAGTACAAATATAGATGGGTGTCCGAGGACCTGGTTAAATTCATTGACTGATATTCTATTGTTTTTGGTGATGACTTCAACAGGCAGACCCGGGATAATTGCACCAGTGAGACCAGCGGTCCAGATCACATTTTTACTCATGATTTTGGATCCGTCTTGCAAGTATACAAAATCAGCATCCACATTGGATACCCTATTATTTTTAAGTACCATGACCCCCATCTTGCTGAGATAACGCTCGGCTACCTGGGATGATTTTAGTGACATCGTAGCCAGGACGCGACTGTTGGCCTCGATGAGGTAGATATCGACCTCTTTAGGATTGAGTTCATTATAATCCTTTGGCAGAATATACCGTTTCATCTCTGCCAGGGAACCGGCGAGCTCGACACCTGCCGGACCGCCGCCTATGATGACGATATCGACATAGCCTTGTTTTTTATCATTATCTTCCTCGACTAAAGCGGATTCGTAATGATCCAGGATGGTATTGCGCACTAACAGGGCCTCGGAGAGGGATTTTAAAGTCAGGGTGATTTGTTCAATGTTTTTATTGCCAAAAAAATTCGTCTTAGCTCCGGTCGCCAGCACCAGGTAATCATATTTGACACTGCCTATATCCGTAGTCAAGGTTTTTGCCACCGGATCTATGGCTAAAGCTTCTGCGATCCGAATAAATACTTTGGCATCTGATCTCAGTATTCTGCGCAATGGAAATGAAATGGTGCTGGGCTCCAAACCTGCCATCGCTACCTGGTAAAACAAGGGTTGAAACTGATGATAGTTGTTTTTATCGATCAATACGATCTGAAAGGAATGCTTGACCAGTTTCCTGGCTAGCATGAGGCCGGCAAATCCAGCGCCGACGATTACTATCCTTGGAATCTCACTTTGGGGAATATTCACTTCATTTGGTTTGGAGCCTTTAAATTAAATTAAATTTTTTAGACTTGTGTTTTGGCTGGGCGGGTTGTGGACTTTTTCAATCATTGTTTAGATCGATAAAAGGTTGGATGGAAACTCCTCTAGCCAGGGGAAAGGGTTTAGCAATACAGCTTATTGGCATTTGAAGTAGGGTTAATGGTCGGAGTGAAACTCCTTCCGAAAGGTTACCATTTGAAGTAGGGTTAAATTTTTGAAACTGGGTCGGAGTGAAACTCCTCTCGAACCCTACCGAATGTAATGAGCAGTCCTACTCCTCATCCAGATCCTACTTCACCAAAGTCAATAGTTCCCCATGAGCCAACACCTTATATTGTATAGCATGTTTTTCGGCCAGGGACACAAATTCTTCCGGCTCCACAGAGTTGAACTCAAACATATGGTAGTGGCCGGGAATGGTCAGGCTGTTAGGCAATTGACTGGCTAACCAGACTGCTTCTGCTGCATTTAGATTACCTGCTACTCTGCGAGCCGGATCAGCTCCATTGATGGGGAGAAAACTGATATCAATGGCATAAGCCTGGAGTCTCTCAGCCATACCGGGGTACAAGACGGTGTCACCGCTGTGGTATAGGGTCCATGGACCCAGGGAGATGATGTAACCCAGGTATAATGCCTGGCCCAGCTCATCTTTGTCCAAAGACTCATGCGCTGAGGGCACTGCTCTAATATATAGGTCTCCTGCCTGATACTTACTGCCGATATCCATGCCAATAGGTTTAGTCAGGGCACAGCTAGCGCGATCACTCGATATCTTCCGATGGGCCTCGGGTACGATCAAATCAGCCTGGGGATTATTTTTCAGCAATGTGGCCAAAGTCCCGGGATCCAGGTGATCAGTATGGGCATGACTGGAGGTGATCAGGGAAATATTGGTGAGGAGCTCCGGACGCACCACCAATTCCGACATGCGGACATGGGGTTTGTCTGTATCCTGATATTTTTGACTGAGAGAATCAGATAAATAAGGGTCTAACAAGATCTGTAATCCATTCCAGGAGATCAGGTAACCGCTCTGGCCTAACCACCAGATATAGAGCTGATTTTGATCAGGTTGACGAGCATAGAGCTCTGCGATGAGTTCGTGATCTTTTTTGTAGGCCGGGATCATGATATTATGAGGACAAGCCCAGGGATTGTCTTACCTTTTTTGCGCCGAAAACCATATTTTGTAGTTTATGCCTGGAAGCCCAACGTGCTGTCTGGCTTAGTCCACAATCGGGAGCCACAGATAGATTTTCCGGATCTACATATTTTAATACCTGCCGGATACGATCGACTACATCCTCTACGGTCTCGATATAATAATTTTTGACATCGATGATGCCTGCCGCCACGCGCATTCTTTTGGCAAATTTGGCCAAGAGTTCTATTTCAGCAAATTCTCTATTGGCCATTTCGATATGTACTTCGTGTATGTCGAGCTCGAGAAAAGCCGGCAGCATCGGCTGGAGCGTTCTTTTACCGACAGGTCGTCCTTTAAAATTGCCAAAACAAAGATGGGTTGACAAAAAACATTTTCCTTTGATTGCCGCCACGGTGCGGTTAAAAATATCTACGAACCGCTTCGGATCTTCTTTGTAAGCATAGCAGCTCATAGAAGGTTCGTCTACCGTGATCTCCCGGCAGCCTGCTTTGACCAGGGCTTCCAGTTCATGGCTGACGATGGGTATCAGGGCTTCTGTCACTTCGTATCGGTCTTCGTAGATCCCATTGGGGTCGAGGCGACCACTGAGTGTATAAGGTCCTGGTATGCTGCATTTTAATACTTTGCCGGTATGAGCAGCTAGTTTGACTAACCGTTGGTATTCCCGGACGGCTCCGAGTCCGGTTTTGGCTTTGATGTCGCCAATCACTTTGTGTTTGCCCCGCTGGTCGTGCGCTGCGGGGCCCCATCGCCGCACTGGAACAGCTTCGCGTTCGATGCCCTCTAAGAATCCATAAAACGAAAGATTAAAATCGAGCCTGGTCTGCTCACCATCGCTGATCACATCCAGGTCAGCCTGCAACTGGTCCTGCACGGCTACCTGCACGGCATCATCGATCAATTCTTCGAGGTCAGACTTGCCAAACTCCGCCAGGTTTTTAGTAGCCAATTCTAACCAGGCTGGAAAAGGATAACTGCCGACTACGGTAGTCCGGATAGGTGGTATGGGTTGAATCATGGTAGTTGGATAGGGATTTTGTAATCAAATAAGGCGGCCATCCGGGTCGAGTGCTCATCGTACGCCTGGTTAAAGACTTGCTCCGCTTTCTCCTTGCCTACGAGGCAAGTGGCTACCAACGCTTTAGGTGGACATCCGCGTAGAGTCAGGATATTGGCCAGCTCGGCTTTGAGGGTATTGATGAGCATGACGCTGCCGACGGTACTGCCCGGACTTACAGGCATATCCATACCCGGTATCCGGATCATGGCATCACCGGCGATGGCTCCATTGTCAAGTAGGAGATCGGCGAAATCATGCAGTTTTTTGCCGTCAGGCCGCTTGCTCTGACTGGCTGCCAGGTGCTCCCGGGTGACGATGGCTACTACTTTGATACCCTGGGACTGAAAAAGCTCGGCCAGCTCACAAGGCACGATATTGGTACCAGAGGAAGATATGATCAGGGCGGTGTCGATAGGTGATAGTTTAAAATTGCGGAGGATCTGTGCTGCCAAACCGGGCATGTTTTCGATATACATAGCCTGGCGCTGACCATTGGCCCCCGTCACGAGATTGTGAAAAGTCATCGACAGCTCCACGATCGGATTGAATCCTGCGAAGGAACCATATCGCGGCCACATCTCCTCCACCATGATCCTGCTATGACCTGACCCAAACACATGCACTACCCTGCCCTTCAATATGGACTCAGCAAACCAGGCAGCTGCCTGGCGAATGGCATCTTGCTGTGATTTGACCGTATCGATCATATGCAGGCAGCAGTCGAGATATTTTTCGGTCAAGGTCATGGCTTACGCTTTTCTTGCGCGAAGATAGCTGCTCCGATAGCACCTGACCAAGCTCCCATCATGGCTGTGACTATTTTAGTTCGTTTTCCTCCGGGTCGCCACTCATAAAGATCCAGGTATTCACCCAAAGGGTCCAACAATAGCTCACCCGCTTGCATGATGCCGCCACCGAGCACGACTACTTCCGGCGAGAGTACATTAGCATAGGACGCTATGGCGACCGCCAGGGCCTGGATACTATCCCTCCAGTATCCGATGGCTAGTGCGTCTCCAGCCTGGACATCTGCGACCAGCTCTTTGGTAGATTGATATTTATGGAGTGTGCGCTGACTCACTGTAGCATTGCCTATTGCATCCTCCAGGCTACCGATCATGCCGGTGATAGCCACCCGGTCACTACGCCTGTCTACAGATATATGTCCAAGGTGCCCTGCCACCTGCCTGTACCCGGTGTACAGTTCACCGCGGATCAGGATGCTACCTCCTACGCCGGTGCCCAGGGTGAGCATGATCGCGTGCGCGTATCCACGTGCAGCGCCCAGGCGTGACTCAGCGATCATGGCTGCATTGGCATCATTGAGCACCGAGGTCGTGGCCCCCAGGTAGTCTGACCAAATCAAACCCTCCAGTCCCTGTAGCCTGCCAGGCATATATAGGATACAATCATTGTGCTCAGCTGCTATACCCGGTGCTGATAGTCCGACGGTATATTGGTCGGAGCCAGCGCACAGCTCTTGATACACTTTTTTTACATTGGTCATCCAACGCCTTTCCTGGCCGGCGTCTTCCGTCGGATGGGAGGCCTGTCTGATGACTTGTCGCTCCTCGTTGAGGACTACTCCTTTTATTTCTGTAGCACCAAGGTCTATACCGATAAGCATGGGTTGAAATTATTGAAAATATTTTGGATGGTGGGTGGATTTGGAGTATCATTCTTATTGGGCCAATGCTGATATTGTGGCTCATATTGCACAATGGAAGCGTAGAGTCAGAGGATAAAGGAAATAAATTTTACCCTACCTTTGTTATTGAATAGGATAGTACGCATAAGCAAATTAAAATTATTTAAGAGCTAATATCTGAGTTATAGTATTTTATAATCAAGTCAAAGTATAATTTTTATCGTACCACCAAAATCTAAAGATATGATAGCAGTAAATCCAAAATATATCGTAGATAACGAAGGAAAAAAAATATCAGTAATACTCCCAATTAAGGATTTTAAAGCTATTATGGAGGAGTTGGATGAGTTGGAAGATATTAAGCTTTATGATGAAGCTAAAAAATCCAATGAGCCGTCAATTCCTATTGATAAAGCTTTTAAAAAGATTGAAGCCAAGCGCAAACGCGGGTAATGGTTTATCAGGTAACATTAAAGAAACGAGCCATCAATGCTCTTGAAAAGATCAAAGAGCCTTATTATTCCGCCCTTAAACATGCTATTTATAGCCTTGCAGATACACCACGACCAAAAGGATACAAAAAGCTAAAAGGCAGGGACGGATATCGTATTCGTGTCGCAGATTATCGTATTATTTATGAAATTTTTGACCAAGTCCTCATGATTGATGTCATTGACCTTGGAAATAGGATGGATATTTATGGTTAGATCCTTTTATAATTTGGACATTTTCAAACTAGTTTTTCCTTTCTTATGAAATAAATTCTTTCATCAAATAATTCACAATTCATTCATAATCAATCATCAGATCGTTCATAGAAATTCTAATGAACGATCTCGGATTAATCCACTCTGCCAAAGGACATTACAAATTATAATTGAAGCGCACCACTACCCACCACCCTCACTCACACTCCATCCTCCATCCACCCCGATCACCTGACCGGTCACAAACCTGGACAAATCGCTCATAAAATACAAAGCTGCTCCCACTACATCCTCCGGACTCCCCATCCTGCCACCATCCAGGGGTTGTTTGAGTCGGATATAGTCGAGTATGGTCTGATCTGTTTGAGCACGAAGTGACATATTGGTAGCTATGAGTCCGGGTGCAAGTACATTGATACGGATATTGTCTTTGGCATAATAGGCTGCAATGGATTTTGAAAATCCTTCAATGCCGGCTTTGGCTGCGGCATAGGCATGGGTAGCGAATAAATGAGGCGCCGGATGTGCTGCCAGGACAGACCCGGTATTGAGTATGGTGCCTCCACAGCGGTGATCTAACCAATATTGTATGATGGCCTGGTTGGAGAACATGACAGAGGTTAGGTTGAGGGTGAGTGTATAAGCCCAACCTTCTTCGGTCACAGCATGGAGGGGACCATCACCGTGCTTTCTACCTGAACCGCCGGCAATATGGTACCAGCCATCTATTTTACCCCAGGTGCGATGCGCTGACTGGATGACCTGGTGCAGGGCATCCTTGTGGGTACTGTCGGACTGAAGATAAAAGGATCCGGGTAGGTTTTCGGCAGGTGCCGCTTCCAGACCGGTATACATCACCTTTGCTCCCTGGTCGATAAAAGCTTTGACAGCAGCCAGGCCGATACCCCCACTACCTCCGATGATGACAATTTTTTTTCCTGATAACATCATTAAAATTGAATTCCATTTAAATCATTGAGGAAATTTATTTTTTTATTCTTCCATCATTTAAAAGCTACTAAATCACCATTGGCAGTATTAATATAAACCACTCCGGTTCTGGAAATAGCAGGACTGGAAAGTCCACCAATTGAAGTCGAGAACGTGGAGAAACTGCCTGACAGTGCATGATCCAGGGTAAAGATACCATTTGAATGAGCTGCGTAGATAAAATTGGAGGAAGCACTCGGAGAAGCCACCGTAGAGGAGGATAAATCAAATACTTTATCAGCTTTTTCAAAAGTGGAATTACTTTCAATAAGATATACATGTTTTTCGCCCGAAATCACGATATCTCCTCCCGGGAGGATGGCAGGCGAGGATAAAATGCTTTCTCCAAGACTTAAAGTCCTGAAATAATTGCCATTCCTGGCATGAAAAGAGATAATATTTCCATCCTGATCTCCAATGATCGTCTCCCCATTCAATTTAATTCCGGGCGAACCATAATTGACAGCATCCAATCCTGATTTTTTCCACAATAATACCAATTGATCAGATTCGCAAGACCATTGATAAGCCTGAAGTCCACATGCATTGAATGGAGTAACCAGAACCAAAGAACCTTCGGGGTCTTCGAGATATGCAAAAGTGGGATCCAGGGTCCACTCCCGAAGATGTATGCCATCTATCTCAAAATTATTTGGATTTAAATCCGGTACTAGTGCACTTAAGCCACCAGAAATCACCCCTAAAATAATCTTCCAGGTATCATCACCATGATTTTCCACATCTCCGGGGCAGGATATTTTTTCATTATGAATGATGCCGGATAAGTTTTTGAACACAAGTATGGAGGCTGCCAAAGTGCTATACCCGGGAGAAAATATATACATATCATTCTTATACCGGTATGTTTTTGGGGGCGCCGTTGTAATCGTATTCTCAGGAAACTCGAATGATTTTACTAAGGTTAGTTTTAAGCCTGGTCTCAAAACATGCAGGGCGCTTTTATATTGTCTTGGCTCAGTACCAGCGATATATCGCAGGGAGGTCAGATAGATCATACCATCCTGGCCGTAAGTGGGTGAGGACAATTTTAGATCTGCACCCAATTCTACAGAATATCTCAAAGCTCCATCCGGATTAAAGCCAAATACCTTGCCATCAGCAGTACTGACAAAAACTATTTCATCGGCGCCTATCATTGGGGAAGAAAAACCGGTAGATCCGATAGGCCTGCTCCATGCTATAGTGGTTTGAGTAGCGGGCACAGTCAGATGGTTCATAAATCCGGTATTATGGGCATCCCCATGAAACTGGAACCATCTTGCATCCCCTTCGCCGGCACAAGAAATGACAAGGCTGCCTATTAATATAAGCAGACCTTTATTGAAATGACTGTTCAGTTTAACTCTCATAAGACCGTTTTGATAATAGTGTAATGAAAAGTTGAAATATTACTATTTACTCATTTTTCAAATTTGTCAGCTAGATCAACCTTATGAAAAATCCATTTTCTTTTATAATACCTCAACCTGGTCGCCTTTTACCCGCGCATGCACCTTCACATCATACATTTCTTCGCAACTGATGGCCGGCAAATGATATTGGCCCTCGTAGCTTGCGCGTGCACGGATTGAAATTATTTTTTTTGCTCCCGGTTGAAGGTCAAAAAAAGTAAGTACCCGGTCATCCCGAATATCCTGGTATTGAAAAAGAGAATTACTAGCTACCTGCCCGTCCTGCATTCTTTCATTTATAATCTCCCAGCCTGAAGGCAGCATATGAGTCAAAGCCAGGTTATGGTATGCAGGCTTACCTTGTCCAGGGTGCGTAATCGTGATGTCGATATTGATTTGATCGCCTTTTTTGAGGGTGGCAGGATCTGTGACCTGGTGACCCTCATCGGTATATTTTACAGACAATAGAAGATTGCTGGATTCATCCCCCCGGTTATCCACGAGAGATTGGGCGGTGACGGAGGATTGCACAAAGATGGGAGTGGATGAAGTGTTTTCAATAGCTATGGTTGAGGAATTGCCTTTGGCAGGGTCAGGCTGAATAAAAAAGGAAGATGTTTTGGCACTAATAGACTGCTTGGTTCCACCCTGGGGCTGGTATTTAAAAGTCCAGTTGGCGCCGGCACTGCTGGCTGTACCCTGGAATTTACCGAGCACTTGCAAGGCATAGGCCAGGGCTTGTGTATTCCAGAGGATGTCGCCGTTCAATTGTTTGGAGATATCAGAGGCATATTCAGCAGCTTTAGTTTTGTCTCCCATATGCAGGTAGGTCTCCATGACCATTGCCTGGTCTCTCAGCGTGCTTCCGTAGGAATAGCCTGATTCGATATAGTCTGTGTTAAACTCCGGAGATCGTGTCATCAGGCTTTTGGCTGTCTCTGCCTGGCCCGCTACCGCATAAGCTGCTGCGAGGCGCCATCGGGCATTGTTACCCAACTCATTATATTCTTTGAGGCGATTCATGGCGCCGAGATCCGGTGAGCCTGCGAGGGCAAGGGTGTACAGACGGTAGGCCTGATCGATGCCATGATTGGCTTTGTACAATGATTTTTGAGCAGGGTCATATAAGTTTGCAGTTCGCTTTTGATAAGCTTTCCAATTTTGCAAAATATGGTCCGGCACCAGGTATCCTTTACTCTGCGCTTCTATCAAAAAATGACCAATGTAACTCGTGACCCATGAGTCGACATATTGGCCAGATCCCGGCCAGAGCGAAAATGATCCATCGCTAAGATTGAATTTAGATAGTTTGGCAATGCCTTCTTCGATATTGGTGTGTACGGTTTTTTTTTGATCGGCATCCATGGTGACGAATTGGCCGAGATAAAGTTGCGGGAAAATGGCAGATATCGTTTGCTCCGCACAACCGTAAGGATATCGAACCAGCTGGTCCAGGTATTTGGTCAAACCGATTGGCTGCAGGGTGGAGACTTCAATGATTCGTTTGATTACATTGGCCGTATTGGGGTTAGACAAATTGACAGTTTTGGTTTGACCCGGCTCTATGACCTGGGTGTTGACCTCAGTAAAAGGAGGATTGGGATTGCGGGTCTCGATGTCTATCTCCTGCCTGGCCGTTTCCCCATTGGCTTTGGCTTCGATGATGATTTTTGAAGGGCCAGTCACAGATCCCGTCGTAAAATCAAAATAGGCCATGGACTCTCCCACCCCGGTAACCTCAACATTTTTCGTTTTGTCAATAAAGGTTACCTGGTTATTTTGATCTTTTACGCTGATGGCTACCTGGCGAATGGAAGGCTCCGTCACAAAGAGATTGACGGGCAGAGTCAATTTCTCATCCGTACTTAAAATCCTTGGCAGTGTGGGCAATACCATCAGGGGACTTTTGACGGCAACAGCTTTTTCAGCATTGCCATAAGCATGATCGTCGGCAGCTATCACCATGAGTCTTACAGATCCTGTATAATTGGCTATGGTGACAGCATGTTTTTTCTTTTCTCCCTTTTTTAGCTGGAAGGGTCCAAGGTGCATCACCGGAGATTTAAATCGTGAAGTCGCATTGGTATTATTATTGATGGGCCCGGCATCGCCCCCAATACTGAGAACACTCTCCAGTTTACCGCCATAGGCACCCATGACATAATCGTACACATCCCAGGTACGGACACCCAATGCCGGCCTCGAATAAAAATGATTGTAAGGATCAGGGGTTTTAAAATTGGTCAGATCAAGCAAACCTTCATCGACGATGTCGAGGATATAAGTCATGGCGCGCCCCTGGGATTCTGAGACCTCGACGGTCTCCACACGATCCGGTTTAAAAGAGGCAGGGGCATTGATTTTGGGTTCGATGCGGGCAGTACCATCTTCAATCGTTATGGGCAAAAGGCCATACATACGCATAGGAAGATCATTGGCCCTTATGCCATGTGGCTGGATCATCTCTACGTGCGCATAGACAGCCGGGGCCATCTGAGGGCTGGCCTGAAAACTAAATACAAAAGGTTTGTCGACACTACTACCTGTGGCCGTCACCCAATGGGATTCTAATACTTTGCTGCCATTCTCCAGCGTAATGAGCATTTTAGAAAGGGCAGGCGCCGGAATATTAAGCTGGACTGTTTCATTGGCACTGTATTTTTCCTTAGATGTTTGGAGTCGGACCAGGGTAGCCATATCAAATCTATTGCCACCCTCCCCTTCATCAGGCCAGCCTGCGTAGGCAAAATCACCGCTACAATGACCTGATTCGACATCACAGACCCTGACCATGTAGCGGCCCCATTGGGTGATGGTGACATCCCAGGAGGCCAGTCCATTGGCATTGGTCGTCACAGTCGTTTTTTGGATAGCTTTATTATGTGTACTGCTATTAAAATCTGCGTAGGCATTGTCTCGCTGCTCCCACCACCATCGCCAATCCATTTGATAAAGACCGATGGTAAGTTTTCTTTTAGACTGCGCTTTGCCCTGAGGATCGATACTGACCACCTGTATGGTAGAAGGCTTATTAATCTGAAGGCTGCGGTAACCCCATGGATCTGAAGGTAGATTGACCCCGGAATATTGTTTGTAAGGATGGTAGATCGAACCTTGTGACATGGTACTAAAATCACCACCTGGCTCAGCCACTTCCAGGTTAAACAATAGATTCATTTTGCCTGAAGGCTTAAAATCCTTGGATATTTTGAGTGGTACCAATGCCTGGCCTTGCGCATCCAGCTTCCCGTCAAATAAAGCGATTTCCGAGGCATCTATCTGCGCACGCGCAGGATCATGAAATTCAAAATTTTTGAAGGCGGGCCAGGAGGCTTTCGAAGCACTCCATTTTGCTTTTACTTTGGCTGTCAGGTTATTGGCCTGGATCCCGGTGAGCCATTGAGCGGACAGGCCTATATTGGTTTGGCTAGGCAGGATTTCAGCAGCGGCGTCCCACAAGATTTTGAGGCGGTTGGGTTTGATGGCTTCTACTTTTAGGATTTTGGTAAATTCTGCGCCACCGGCTTTGACTACGGCACGCCAATTGCCCGTGATGGCATCCGGCATCGTCTTAAACGGAAAAGAATAGATAGCTCCGACAGGTTGGGTAGAAATCTTTTGTAAGACAAGTTTATTTCTGGCGTCGTATACTTTAAGCGTGATGGGGTGGCCGGAAGGCAAGTTTAGCTCCCGATCATTCAATATAAAACTGAGAAATATACTATCTCCCGGACGCCAGACGCCACGCTCAGCAAAAAGATAACCATTGATGCCATGATCGACTTGTTGACCTTCGGTATCAAAAGCACTCATGGACAAGTTGAGCCCTTCGGCCATTCTCAGGTAGCCTTTATCTCCCTGGTTACTGACGACGATGGCGTATGGTTTGTCAGTCATCAATTGTTGAGCGATGCCCTCTCCGTCCGTGGTCAGACTAGCGATCTTCTGCAGTTGAAAGTCGTAGACATCCACCATGGCACCTACGATCGGATCGGTGGTCCGCAGATCAGTCACTGCCGCAAACAATTGGTGGTCAGATATTTTACCGATGATACCCAGGTTGGATATCAATACATTTTTTGAAATAAAATGGTCTGTATTGTAATAAGCCGCTTTGCAAGGATCCTCCCGATCTGACCAATAATTTGGATAATAGCCCAGTGGTCCGTAATAATTATCATCATAAAAGCTGATTAATTCACTGTCTTCGGCATCAGGTATATTTTGAACCCAATCACTGGTGCAGGTCAGAAGAGTATAGCCTGGTTTGAATCCTATACGTACCTGGTAGATGGCATTGGGTGACACCGTGATCAGTGGACCAAGGTCTAGTGCATAATGTCCCCATTTGGTGATATCAGCATTACTCTGAAGGGATTTGAGTTCTACCTTGGTCTGAGACACCAATCTGCCTACCCGATAAATCTCATTGTTTTCATCCAATTGATTGGATTGGAGAAACTGCAAAATATTATTGTCAAAGATTTTAAAGATTTCGACATCGACGGCCTGTAAGCCTATCGCTTCAAATGGCAGCAAAGTCTCATTGGACTGAGGGAGGATATTGCCTTTGCCGGAAAATCTAACCTGGGGTTTGGTGCCCGACACTGAAAGTTCCCACTCTACGCCTTCGCTTAATTTAATATTATGGATCGAAACCACGCCGGGAGAAAATACGACGGTGACATCGCCACTTTGATCTCCCGGAAGGTAAGTATATATTTTGTTGCCATCGATGACATGCCTCAAAGCGCCCGTGACTCCTTTGACGGAGATGAGCCCATCGAGCGTTTGGGTGGTTTTGAGATTGTCGGAGAATGCTGTGATGATTCTAGACTGAGGTGCTGGCTCATGGCTAATATCCAGGATAGTGAATTTATCTGGATCAGGCAATAAAACCTGGTGAAAACCGGATTCTTGGAGTCCGATAGACTGACCGGACCAATTTAAGTTGACTTGCGAGCTTTTTTTAGGGATCGCATTGTGAATCGTATAGGTACTCATATTATTGCCCCGATGTTGCCAGGAAATCTGAAGCGCGGTATGGTCCTGATCCGCTTGCAGGAGCTGTTCTATTTTGGAAGATTCCATTTCATCAGAAACCTGTACCTCACCGATCAGATCATACTGATTAGATGCGTTGAGCCCGAGTTTAGGCTTGCTTACGACAAAAGACATCTCCCGAGTCTGAAAGGAATAATCTATTGTCTTTAACTTTTCCTGCCATCCTGGTTTAAGCTTGGTAAGGTCCAAAGAGACCTGATAGGTGGTACCTGGCTGGAGATTAGCTCCAGGCTTAAATACCAGGACATTTTTAGCTTCCCAATAAGCATTGCCATCAACCGCTGGTTTTAGTTTAAAAATATTTTGATCCAGCGATTTGCCAATAGCCTCTTCTTCTACCATGTCCTCGACGAAAACATATTTTAAAAGTGAAGCCGAAGAAATAACTCCTTTGGTATAGGATCTGAGAAAGGAACTCAACAATTGAGCATCGGGTGGCTGGATCGATTTGGGCTTACAAGCAATATATCCGACTAGAAAGACGATCGCGAGCAGGGGCATTCTGGATTTTCTCATGTTTGTGTAAGATTTTGATTTTATGGTCTGTAAATCTATCAGGAAATAAACTAAAATCTGCCAACATATGACAAAATTATTATTATCCTAATTGATGGAAGTAGTACAAATTATGATTTATCTTAATATATTCTTAACTTTTTGGAAAACACAATAACATGCTATTTTCATAACCAAATTTAGTTTTTGGTATTATCTTTGCCACGTTTAGTTTTTTCAAATGAATAAAAAATCTATCCATACAAGCAGTTTTGACACCCTCAATGTGTTCTGTTGCTGTTGTTGTTGTCGTTGTTGTTAATCAACGACCGTCTTTTTTGTAGATTTTTATTATTCCCAAAATCATTAAGTCGGTGTAACGTGAGCGAGCCAATATGGTGTCTCTATAATTAATTAAATTTTTATGCAAAATCATCTTGAAGAAATAGAAAAAATAAACCAGGTACTGGAAGAAAACATGGATTTGCGACATGTGCTTAACCTGGTAGATCAACTTTTCCCCGGAGCAGTCGTTTTTTCAACGAGTTTCAGTGAGGAGGATCAGATCGTGCATCATCATATCACTACCGGTGACAATCAAATCACCATATTTACGCTGGACACCGGCAGATTATTTCCGGAAACTTACTCTACGTGGAGCAGGACCTTAGAAAAATATGGCAGATCGATCACTCCATATTATCCAGCCACTCAACAGGTAGAAGATTTTGTGTTAACACACGGCCCCAATAGTTTTTATGAATCGATCGAAAACCGCAAGCAATGTTGTTTTATCCGCAAGGTGGAACCTTTACGCCGCGCACTGGCCAATAAAAAAGTCTGGATCACAGGTATCAGGGCGGAGCATTCTCCGGATCGTAGTCACATGCCACAAGTAGAGTGGGACGAAAGCCACCAGGTGATTAAAATCCATCCCATCCTGCACTGGAATAATGAAGAAGTCAAATCTTATATTAGACATCATGAGATTCCTACTAATCCGCTCCATGAAAAAGGATTTGTATCCATCGGGTGTGCGCCTTGCACGCGCGCGATCCAACCCGGCGAAGATTTTCGTGCAGGCAGATGGTGGTGGGAAAACAAAGAAAACAAAGAATGTGGCTTACACACCCATCAATAACCCGGCTATTCAATTAGAAATAACTATATGAACAATCATCATATCACGCACCTCAAAGAACTAGAGGCAGAAAGTATCTATATCATGCGGGAGACTGCAGCCCAATTTGAGCGACCTGCTCTGCTGTTTAGCGGTGGCAAAGATTCTATCACTTTGGTGCATCTTGCGATCAAGGCATTTAGTCCAGCTCCAATCCCTTTTCCGTTAGTGCATATTGATACCGGACACAATTTTCAGGAAGCTCTGGACTATCGGGATCTATTGGCGGCGCAGACTCATTCGAGGCTGATCGTAAGAAAAGTAGAAGATACCATCAAACAAAAAAACCTTACTGAGCCTACCGGCAAATTTGCCAGCAGAAATTGGCTGCAGACCCATACCCTGCTCGACACGATCGAAGAATTTAAATTCGATGCCTGTATCGGTGGTGCCCGGAGAGATGAAGAAAAGGCACGTGCTAAAGAGCGGATTTTTTCTGTTCGAGATGAATTCGGCCAATGGAATCCCAAACTACAACGGCCTGAACTGTGGAATATCTTCAACGGTCGCATCACCAAAGGTGAAAACGTAAGAGTATTTCCTATCAGCAATTGGACGGAAATCGATGTCTGGAATTATATACGGGCAGAGAACATTCCATTACCCTCCATCTATTTTTCCCATCAGCGCGAAGTGATAGCTTATGAAGGCCAATTAATAGCTGTGTCTCCATTTATTAAACTAGAACCAAGCGATATCAGGCTGACCAAAACCGTGCGTTATCGTACAGTGGGTGATATGACCTGCACCGCCGCCGTGGAATCCCAGGCAAGCACCTTGGATACCGTAATCGCTGAAATCCTGGCCAGCAAAATCAGTGAACGCGGAGAGACTCGTATCGATGATCGTCAGACGGAAGCTGCCATGGAAGACCGTAAAATCAATGGCTATTTTTAATCTTATCCCAACCAAAAAGTAAGCTGATCGCAATATGGAATTATTAAGACTCATCACGGCAGGCAGTGTAGACGATGGCAAAAGCACCCTCATCGGCAGGCTACTCTATGACAGTAAAAATATCTGGATAGATCAAATAGAACAATTAGAGAAAGTATCCAAAGCCAGAAAAACTACCCAGATCGATCTGGCGCTACTGACCGATGGTTTGCGGGCAGAGCGCGAGCAAGGCATCACCATCGATGTCGCTTACAGATATTTCTCCAGTCCACTTCGCAAGTTTATCATCGCAGATGCTCCTGGCCATATACAATATACGCGCAACATGGTCACCGGTGCTTCCAATTCCGAATTGATGATATTATTGATCGATGCCAGGCAAGGTGTGATCGAGCAGACCCGAAGACACTCCATCATAGCCTCTTTGCTGAAGCTACCCAATGTCGTCGTGACGATCAATAAAATGGACCTTGTAAATTTTGATCAACAAGTGTATCATCAGATCGTAGCAGATTTTACGAAGATTGCAGAGAAGCTAGAACTCAAAAATGTACAATATATTCCAATCTCTGCGCTTGGAGGAGACAATGTAGTTTCTTTGTCTGAGCAGATGCCCTGGTATCAAGGCCCCGCCCTCCTGCCCTATTTGGAAAATGTTGAATTACACAAAGCAGATGATACCGGTGATGCTAGATTTCAGATTCAATATGTGATCAGACCCCAAACCGAAGAATTGCACGACTACAGAGGTTATGCCGGACAAGTATCAGGCGCTGGCTTCCGCAAAGGAGATAAAATCATCGTACTCCCGAATGAATTGAATTCTGCCATATCCAAAATAGAGCATCACGGAAAAGAAGTGGAGCAGATCCATGCCGGCGAACCAGCCGTAATTCACCTGGAAGATGATCTCGATATCAGCCGTGGTGACCTGATCGTCAAG
>OBID01000341.1_pt1 | contig 20113 bp, 10 predicted proteins | sample 1519781 | NCBI WGS metagenome assembly OBID01 (sample SAMEA3991478, study PRJEB22521) | metagenome | biome: anthropogenic terrestrial biome; feature: sewage plant; material: sludge | place: Sweden | collected 2012-09-26 | reverse complement strand
GTACAGGGGAACTCAAGAGCGTCCGGACAATGCACCTGCTCCAGGCTAGTCTTTTTAATATATATCCTGCTAGTACAAGTCAAGCTGTTTTGCCAGCGATCTGAACCCCAGATCGTTCGATCTACATAACCCAGGCAAGCTGAGTCGCATCCATAGTCTACCCATTTTTCACTCAAAATGCGTACTGTATCTCCACTGCAATTATCTATATTAGTAGCTACGAGTGGTAGATTGGCAAATTCAAAACAGCTGACAGTATCATTGGCACATCGGAGCGCTGGTGGTGCTTTGTCTTCAACCTTTAAGGTGCCCCAACATGCATTCAAATGACCCGGTACATTTAATATCACTTTATAAGTCAGGGAGTAGCCCAGGTAAGAGATATCAATACAATTACCCTGTAATTTTCTTCCGGATGCATCAAAGACCTGGATTTCATAACTTTCTTCAGGCAATGTAGGTCCAAGAAGCAGGTCAGCTGCGGTAATACATTTTTGACAATTGCCATCCAGGCTTACATTCAATTGGTCCTGGCAGACCGGATCTCTTAAGATAAAAAATGGTGCAGGGTCCTGATCATCTTCATCCAGGGTTCCATCATTATTTATTTCATTATCGACTGTCCCGGTTTCATCATCGGGAATGCCATTGGGACTGCTGTCAAGATCAGGAAGCGTATGGTGGAAAGTATCCTGAGCGGAATATATCTCGGCAATATTTTGTGTTGACGCTATAGCAATATCCATTCCCAACTGTACGGTGAAAGATACCACGACAGAGTCTCCGAACACCAGACCGGATCCAGGAAGCAATCCATTGGCTCGTGACAAAGTAAGGCAAGCAGTCCCATCATTATTATTCACCCAATTTGGTGAAATCACGGAAGATGCCGGGCTGGGCAAATAATCAATGATCTTGATACTATCAGAGGCTATAGCAAACTGATTATATATGGTGATTTTAAATGGAACGGTTCCTCCGGGGCTGGCAAAATAAGGTGTCGGAGCATCAATCTCCTTTTTCAAGGCCAGGTCAAGGAAACAAATCGGCATTTGCAGAACTTGTACACAGGTATCGCTGTTGCCGCAACAGTCATCAATGGAATACATCCGGGTAAGCGTAGTCATGCCATCAGGAGCCGTCATCGTTTCTGAAATCAGTCTGAACGAAGAGCTGTCAAGACAACAATTATCCAAAACAGTGCCCTGATCGGCCAACAAAGAATCGACATTTGCATATGCTGACGGGAAATCGATCAAACATTCAAATCGTAATGTATCCCGGCAGGTCAGGATAGGAGGGACCGTGTCATTGACTCTGATCATTTGGGTATCCCTGGTCATATTATTGCAAGCATCAGTAGCTGTCCATATTCTCAGGATGGTTTTTTTATTCTGACAAGTTGAATCAGTAGAAACTTCCTCCGTAAAACTTACCAAGGCACTACCACAGTTGTCAGTGGCGAAGGGCGCAACATCCTGAAAAGGACAATGCAAACATCCCAAAGAACCTGCAACCGGCGGCACCTCATCCACACAAATCACCGTAGTATCGGTCGGAAAAACTGTAAATACCGGCCCGATCGTATCTTTGACTAAGATCTTCTGTGTACAATAGCTGACATTAAGACATTCATCCGTTGCACTATACACCCTGTACACCGTCAGTTGATTTACACAAGTGGAATCCGATGCAGGTATACTATCTTTGACCCAGGCTACAACTGGTCCATCCATCATAAATCCTCTTATTTCTCCCCCTGGGAACGTAGATGAGTGAATATTTAGATAGGATTTCCCCGCCTGCAAAGCAGCCAAAAAGGCAGCATAAGCGCCTGTTGTGGTGCCTCCGTTAGCCGTAACAAATGGAGCACTGTAACTGCTGGCCAAAGTCATATCAAATGTGATATCATATGTTCCACTGGTAACTCCCGTAGGAAAGCCTGTGAAAGTTGTAGCTACCCCGGCTGTCCCTGTAAAGGCAATTCCGGTAGTAGCGTGAATATGAGACGCTGTAGTCGTACCTGTCAATCCGCTAAAGGTCACCTGCACCCGCATCGTCTTAAGAGTATTATTAACTGTGACGGTGGCAGTGCCTGTACCTGCAGAAGCATTTGATGGGGATTCATTTGGACCAGATAATACAGCCTTGAAGACTTGTATGCCGGCCATGCTGGCCTCACTACAATTGTCCGTGGCGACCACCCGGGAGATGTCGATCGCTGGCAAGTCCGTTCTACAGATTACGGTGTCAGGATCAGGACAGGTGATCATGGGTTTGATGGTGTCTTTGACAGAGATCAGCTGTACGCATTGGCCTTTATTATCACAAGTATCCAAGCCGGTGTATACCCGGTATAATATTCGTTGATTGACGCATAATATTTGATCTGCCGTCGAGACCGAGTCCTGCTCAAAATAAATGCGTACATGACCTCCACAATTATCTGTAGCAGTCACCAATGAAGAGTCCGGTACCGGTATATCTTCAAAACAATCCACTTTGATCGTATCGGGACAGGTTAATACCGGAGCGGTCTCGTCCAGGATGAAGATCCGCTGCGTATCCCGAACCATATTCTCCGAAGCGTCCACTGCCACCCAGATATGAAGCAGCGTCTTTCTGTTGAAACAGGTAGAGTCGATGACTGTGTCTTTGACCAGGCTGACTTGTGGCGAGCCGCAATTGTCCATAGCAATTGGGGTCGCCAATGATGGGATGCTGTCCATGCAACTCACGGTGGTATCGTTGGGCAAATAAGTAAAGCTCGGTTTGATCGTGTCCAACACATACAATCTAAGGGTACAACTATCTGTCACCTTTCCATCACAGGTTCTGATGACTTCAAGTAACGAGGTATTAAGGCCCAGGTCATCACAATCAAATCGCAGACTATCTATCACCACGCCGTCGACCTGAAGTTCGTAACCGGCAAGCAGAGCAGCTAATAAAAAGGAATCGACCGGAATAGCGATCTGTGCGCCGACCTCGTCGATGTAAAATGTGTCAATGCATCGGAGATTGTATTCGTAAACCCCGATATCCACGATACCATTGATAATCCTCATTTTACCATCGAGATCAGTAGCTACGTGTACCGAGTCATTGAGACCCATGTCAATGGCCGGCGATGAGGACAATACATGAAAATTACCCGCCGAAGTCGGCGCTGAAGCGGCCAAAGGTGCATTGATAAACTTTGGATTTACTCCATCAGCTTGAAATTTATTAGATCCTGCATCTGTAGTACCACCGAGGCTTGTAATAGAAGGATCGTTAATATTATTTGAAGTGCCTTGAATGATACTGTAAGAAACAATTGGTCCGCCCCCATCATTTGCGAATAAAGGTCCATCAACTGTAGCAGTATTATTCCAAAGAATAGAATTCGTTACTACGGGTATACAGATTCCTTGAAAACCAAAATTAAACATCCCGCCTCCATAGCTTGCTTTATTGCCATTGATCACTACATTGGTCAATAAAGGGCTGCTATTTCCAAAATAACCAATATTAACCATTCCTCCTCCCGCATCTCCTGCACTATTTCCACTGATCACCACATTGGTCAAAATGGGGCTGCTTATACCGCCAGTACCTTCATTAAACATAGCACCTCCATCATCTCCTGCCGTGTTCCCAATAATCAAAACATTAGTCAATGTGGGGCTGCTTTTACCGCCAGTACCTTCATTAAACATAGCACCTCCTTGCGAAGCAGAATTTCCACTGATAACTAAATTCAGTAAATTTGGATTCGATCGATTACCAGTCCCTGAACCATTATTATACCAGCCACCTCCGGAATTAGCTGGAACAGAACTTCCATTCGCATTACCGCCGGTGATACAAAATCCATCCACTACGGTCTGCTCATTGACATTGATGGTGGTCACTACGTGGTAGCTATTGTTAGACAAAGTGCCATCCTGATCGATATCTCCACAGAGGATGGTTTTATTGCACTGCCAGTTACGAATCAAAGTATCTGGTCCTTGGCCATATCCACCGAGAAGGACTGTGGAGTCCGGGATGCTGAAAGAAAGGGTACGATCGTTGTTAGACAATGCATAATAAACTGAAGTATCAGGATAATAGGTGCCCTGGGCTACCTTTATTGTATCCACTTTACATCCGAGTAGGGCGTCCTGCAAACTGGTGTACGCATTAGCCCAAGATGTTCCATTATTGGCTCCTGTGGCTGCTGAATCTACATAGGCCGTTGAGATTGGCAAACAAACATCATCATTTAGAATGGAGCCTAATGCGGAACTATCTGTGGATCGGATGAAAACATCACGAACAGAAACAGGATTACTTAGTTTGACTATAAAATTTTCATTTGGCTCAAATAACAAATCTCCCTGGACATTTATTGTGACTAGTTGAGTGTCCTTTATATTAATTAAAGTAACCATACCCGAGGCGAAAATTCCTCCACTAAAATCCGCTGAATTGGCTGGAAAGCCTCCACTTCCCGATACATTATAGGTCAAAGTTACAGACCCATTATGGCCATTATTATTCCCGCCTGGTCCGCCTGGTACTCCCGGATTAGGCCTATACACCTGGAAAGTGAAAGGAGTAGTACCCATATTACCTTCAGCTTTAACAGCACTTTTGGCAATTATGGCAACCGTGATACCTGTATCAACAAATTTTTTAAGACCAAATGCGAAACTCATCCTGGTATCATGATTGGTAACTTGCATTTGCAGTCGCAAGCCTATCAATGCGGAGGAAAGGATTAAAAGTGATATTATTCCATTTTTTACACTGAGGGTAGCTGATTTATTGAAAGTCTGGTTGGATAATTCACCAGGAGTATAGTTTGCCATAAAATGTATTGGTCCAAAAACCTTGTAAAAATTGAATTCGAATAAGGGTTAAATTTAGTAAGAAGTTAATAGAAAAGAAGTTTTTAAATAAAATAATACATATATGATCTTAGCATATGTGTACTTATGTAGTTTGCTAGATATTAAAGTATCTATATTTTCAAATAATTGACCTGAAAATGTTAAAACTTATGTATGTAGATCTTGACAAAATTGTCAATTATTAAGAACCTTTAAACTGATTGATTTTTAAAAAAACCATTATGTCTCATTACAAAAGTTAGGAAAGCCCAAAATGGAACATCGAGGGTTTCGATCAGCTCCAATTTTGAAGCATATTCCTCAGCACAAATAAATTAACTTTGCCTGGTTACTTCTGAAGAGCCAATATTAACAAATATGTTTGAAATCACGATCCCTGTATTAAATGAAGAAAGGAATCTGCGTCAACAATTAGAGATCTTGTATCATTTCATTTTAACAGAACTACCGGTTTATGGACCTTGGCGTATCGTAATTGCAGATAATGGTTCTTCTGATACTACTCAGGTCATTGGAGAAAAGTTAGCTAAGGAATATTCCAATATAAAATACATCCGCCTTGACGAAAAAGGGGTCGGTCTGGCACTGCAAACCTCCTGGTCTCAATCTCAGGCTGAAATAGTCGGATACATGGATCTCGACCTGGCCACAGATCTGTCTCATCTGAAGGAAGCACTTGTCGCCTTATCTTCCGGGCAGGATATCGTCTATGCTACCCGCTTACATAAAAAATCCATAGTCAAAAATAGGAGCTTGAAAAGAACCTGGACCTCCAGAGTTTTCAATTTTATACTTAGAAAATACTTTGGTGTACCAATTTCGGATGGTATGTGTGGATTTAAATTTTTAAAAAAAGAAGTGTATGAAAGGCTATGTGAAAACGGCGCTCGGAGTAAAGGTTGGTTTTTTAGTACAGAGTTATTAGTGATCGCAGCGTGGTTGAAGATGAAAATCTATGAGCTACCGGTCACCTGGACAGATTCGGCAGAAAGCCATGTAAGAATCATACCACTGGCCTGGCAATATCTCAAGGCAATGAGAAGATTAAAACAAAATAAACTGTTAGTTGCCAAACCTTAAATACCTTCACCCCCTGTTTAAGAAATCCGGTTCATGAAAATTACACGACGATCAATCCTGAATTGAATGCAAGAATTTGATGTTATCGTGCTGGGTGGCGGAATATTTGGAGTGTATGCAGCCTTGTATTTGGCCGGGAGAAACCAGTCGGTGTGTTTGATTGAAAAGGAGCCATCCCTGTTTTCAAAAGCTTCGGTGGTCAATCAAGCCAGGCTGCATGGCGGTTATCATTATCCAAGAAGTATGGCTACTGCCCAGATGGCTCATGAATACCAGGCTCGTTTTATGACCGACCATAAACCCTTCATCAATAATCAATACGAAAGTTATTATGGGATAGATCGGTCAGCCTCACTAACCAGTAGCAGTCAATTTGAGCAGTTTTGCGAATTCATTCCTCTTCCGTTCCGGAAAGTCACAAATCACAGTCTTTTCAATATGACTCAACTGGAAGCCCTATACCTGACAGAAGAATACAGCTTTGATACGCAGCAGATGGCAGCATTTTACATTGAAAAATTAAAAGCCAATAAGCATATCTCACTCCAGGTGGGTACCCAGGTGATGCATGCCGAAAAAAACCAGGAAAACTGGCTCCTGGAAGGTATCATCGGGGGGAGCACTGATAAAATAAAATTAAAAGCACCCACCGTCATTAATGCCACATACTCTGGAATCAATAGCATCAATCGGCTGTTTGGGATGCAGGAGCTGGATCTGCTCTATGTCATTTCAGAGATAGCTTTTGTGCATTCATCGGCCCTCGCGAATACCGGGCTGACGATCATTGATGGTCCCTTTGCTTCTTATTTGCCATTCGGACATTCCGGCACACTCTCCTTGTCCTCGGTCCGGTATACCCACCATAAAATATCTTATAGCAGTTTGCCCACTTTTGATTGCCAGGAGGTGAACCCCAGTTGTAAGCCGGATTTTATATCGAATTGCAATATATGTACTGCGAGGCCTGCGTCCGACTGTATCAAGATGATTGAACAATTAAAAAAGTATCTGCGGCAGGATATCTCCTTAGATTATCTTCATTCTTCGTTCGCGATAAAGACCAATTTAAAATCAAGTGTCCCGGATGCCAGCCGTCCAACGGAAATCATAAAACTCCATACCAGTCCCGATTTTTTTTATTTATTTTCCGGAAAAATAAATTCAATTTACGAAATTGAAAAAGTTGTAGACCGCTAATAGTAAGGAATGGCTCTATAAACCACGGCTGAGCAACCAGGCAGACCGATTCCAATGATATATTTATTTGTGTAGCCTGTAATGAATATATTTTACACTCCGGACTCCAGCTTGAGACCATTTTTTATCCCTTAATGTCCAGGGAGTCTTTTTGATCAAAGCATCATAATGGTCTTCGTCTCTGACATGCCCCCCACGATCTAAGCTGACATAAAAATTATTGATATGCTGGTCCGGGATGGTCAAAACATCTTGTGTATTCAAAGACTTAACCATAGCCCCTTTAGAGACAACCTGGAGCGCAGAGATGACGGACCGATCATCGATATGATGCAATACCCCAAAAAGATTGACAGTGGTGATTTTATATTCGGATAAAAGCTCAATGAGTTGAATTTGCAATTTTTCATCAGAGGACAGCTCAGAGAGATCGAGTCTTATAAATTTTGAAGCGAGCCCTATTCTGTCGGCTTTCCGCGCTGCTTGTCTCAAATAACGATCGGAAATATCGATGCCCAGGTAAAAATCAGGTTTACGTTTACTGTCTACAAACCGCAAAATGTCTGCCGGGCCACAACCAAGGTCAGCAATCCGCTCATCCGGCTCAAAATAATTGCCATATTCTGCCCATTTCTTCAGAGGCATCCCCAATAAAAGGATTTGCCTGGCGTAATGGTAAAAGCCGGGATGACTCAGGAGGTTTTGGAAGTATTTGATCATAGGTAGAATGTACCCTTCAACATGGTTATATTTCAGGCAAATATCCATTAATATCATTAAACCACTCTGAGATATATATAATACTTTTGAGTCACAGAATCATAAACCAGCATGGCAAAAAAAGAAGCTCCCAAACCAAATCGTCCGTCTGGCATAGATTATCATCTGTCACCTGGCATTCCTCACAAAAAATCAATATTCTCTTTTGATAATACTGTATTTTATAATCGGAAAAATTTTACCATCCTATCCATCCTGACATTATTTGGTATGATCAGCCTGAGCATCCATTTTGGAGTGAATGGGGACGAAAAATTTCAAATCGATTATTCAAAAAAACTTTGGAGTTATTATTCCTCCTTGGGTAAAGACACATCAGCTTTGTATGTCCCGGAAGGCAATATGCAACTGTATGGAGGTTTATTTGATTTAACCGCCGTATCGCTCAACAAACTCATTGGTCAAAATGACGAGTTTACCCCAAGCTATCATACGGTGAGACGAGTTCTGTGTGCAGTGTTTGGTTTTATCGCCTTGCTGTTTACCAGTCTTTTTGCCAAACGGATTGGCGGCTGGCCCCTGGCATACCTGACTATGTTATTGATGTTACTTACGCCGAGGTTTATGGGGGATGCCATGGTCAATCCGAAGGATATCCCATTTGCTGCGGGATATATCATGACCTTATATTTTATTTCGATTTATATCAGGCAATTACCAAAACCTAGCTTAAGTGCAATCATGGGCATCGTATTCGGGGTCATGATAGCCCTTAATACCAGGGCAGGGGGATTATTATTGATAGTCTATCTGTTTTTATTTACCGCTATATACTTTGGGAGATCGATGTATCAAGGGCATGCCCTGACTACCCGGGAGATAACCTTGAGCATCGCTTACACCATGGCAGTTGGATTGATATCGTATTTCGCAGGGATTCTTTTTTGGCCCTATGCGCTGGCCCATCCCCTGGTCAATCCATTTAAAGCGTTAACTGAATTTACGCACCAGCCGATTACCATCTCGGTATTGTTTAGTGGACTGCATTCCAGTTCGTCTCTCTTGCCCTGGAATTATATTCCCGAGTGGATCATCCGGACGATTCCAATATTTTCCATTGTGGGTGTATTTTTTTTCTTCCGACTTTTAAAAAAACGGTACCACGATCTGCCTTTTCTTGAAATCTTTATGCTCTTTTTTACATTTTTATTTCCGATCAGTTATGCTATTTATAAGCACTCTACCTTGCATGATGGTTGGCGACATTTTCTGTTCGTATATCCCTCATTGTTGTTGATTGCTTCACTGGGATGGATATTATGGTTTACTTCTTTCAGCTCTAAATATTTCAGGTTCATTTCAGTGATATTGCTGTTAGGCCTGATGTCTGAAAACCTCTATTCTATCATTACATATCATCCCTATCAATACACTTATTTCAATCCATTATTTGGAGGTATAAAAAAAGCTTATGGCAATTTTGAAACGGATTACTGGATGTTGTCCGTAAAAGAAGCATCCACCTGGTTAAAAAATCATGAAAAAATAGATAAACTTCATAAACCGATTACGATCACCACTAATGGTTTGTATCCCGCTCAGGTGTATTTGTCTGATACTTCCCATAACTTAAAAGTAACCTATACGCGATATTATGAGCGGAGCGAAAAAGATTGGGACTATGCCATTTTTTATTCACGATTTATTCATCGCGACCAATTGCTAAATCATACCTGGCCTCCAAAAGGTACAGTATATACAGTCAAGGCCGATGGAGTACCGATATGTGCGGTAGTCAAACGCGACAACCGGGAGGATTATCTCGGATTTCAGGCTTTGGAAAAAAACGATGCGATATCTGCTATGAAACATTTTTTGGCTGCTTTAAAATACGATTTTAACAATGAAACGGTTTCGTCGAAGTTGGCCGAATTATATAAAAACCAATGTCTTTACGAAAAAGCAGCCGACATGGCACTACAAAGCCTAAATGCCTTTCCCAGCAATCCTGCTACAATGAATTTATTGGAAGAAATAAAGTATGAGCAGCAGAAAGATGCTCAATAATTCTTTCACCTGAAAGTATCAATTATACACCCAATTTGTATCATCATACCTTACCCATACAATTTTCCGGCACACCAAAAGCATCCACCAGGGCTACTACATCGGGCCTGATCTCCCAACACATTTGATTGACCAGCTTGCGAATCGCTTTGGTCTTTACTCCTTCCATATAACCTGACTCAAGGTACCAGCCAATATGCGATTCTATGGTAAACAATGCAAATAATTGGCATAATCGGGTAAGGGCTGATCTACAGGCACTGTCTTTGATGATGGCGATAGCAGCATGAAACTGCTCCAAAATGATTCTATCTACATAGGCGTCAGCGACCTGGATCAAGTGGTGTTGACAGACATTGAAGGCATCAAAAGAGTCCATTCCTTCCTCTAAAAGTCGCTTTAATCTTTTTGCAGCTGATGCCAATAGATCTTGCTCTCTTGACTTAAAAGCCGTGATGTGAAAATCATGATCGAGCAAATGTGTGGTATCGCTGTTGCGGACAGTAAGCGGATTTTTTTGAGTGATCGTAGAGACTGCTTGCGAAGCAACATAATTGACTACTCCTAAAAAATTGATATTGTGAAATGATTGTTTGAACTCTGTGAGTCTGCTCTTGGCAACCAATTGCATCAAGACGGTATTGTCCCCTTCAAAGGTGGTATAGATATCGGTATCATTTTTTAGTCGATCAATTCTGTTTTCAGACAGATAGCCTTTTCCACCCATACATTCACGACATTCCTGGAGTGTAGCGGTGGTATTCCATGTGGCGTAGGCTTTGAGACCAGCTGCGATGGCCTCTATCTCTTGCATTTCCTCTTCTTTACGATATACAAATCGATCGGTCACATATTGGAGGGCAAAATGACAGGCATAGGCCTTAGCTACATAAGGTATCAACCGACGCTGGTGCATCCGATAGTTTAAGATTGGAATCTCCTGGCCCTGATCCGGACCGAACTGCCTGCGACGGTCACTGTATTTGATCGTGATCGCCAATCCTACTTTGGCGGCAGTCAATCCAGACCTCGGCACCCCGATACGCCCGCCAACCAGGGTGCCCAACATAGTGAAAAATCTCCTGTTGTCACTTAATATCGGGCTTTGGAAAGCTCCGGTTTCGTCGATAGAAGCAAATCGATCCAGCAAAGATTCATAGGGTATGGTGATATGATCAAAATGTATTTTACCATTGTCTACACCATTCAAACCCATCTTTGGTCCGCAGTCCTCTATAGTCACTCCAGCCATAGGCTGACCACTTTTATCTCTGATAGGCACTAAAAATGCGCTGACTCCATAATCTTTGCCACCGATGATTAATTTGGCAAAAACAGTAGCCAGCTGACCATGCAGGGCAGCATTGCCGATATATTCCTTTTGTGCACTGTGATGCGGAGTATGTATGGTAAAAGTCTTGCTGTCGTAATGATAAGTAGCGGTCGTTTCGATACCTTTTACATTGGACCCATGACCTGTCTCTGTCATAGCAAAACATCCTGGCAAATCGAGTGTTCCAATACGATTCAAATATAGCTGATGGTGTTTTTCTGTGCCAAGTGCTGCCACACTCATACCAAACAAACCAAACTGTACTCCATATTTTATAGTTAGACTCAGATCGACATAGCTGATCGTCTCCATCACGGTATAATAGGCTTTCATATCATTGCACCCTCCATAACTCTGTGGATAAGCAATAGCGCCATACCCACTATTGGCTAATAACAGACACCAATGATATACCTTCGCTCTGTATGCCTCCAGGTTGCCATAATCTTCAAAATCAAAAGTGCCGTCGGTAATTAATTCTTTAATCTCTCTGATCAATCCTACCTGGTCTCCATCTAGTATGCGGTTCATTTCTTCCACTTCAAAAGTATAAACCGACCTGGCAGATTGTGAGACAGTTGACCTCCATTCCGGATAAAAATGATACAAAGCTTCATGGTTGAGCGCGCCAAGGACATCCTGAAACTTTAGAGCACTCGAAGCAATGGGACTGGGAGATACTTGCAGTTTTGAATGATATAATTTTAGCCCAAGGTCGATGAGTCCCAGGTCGGACGGTGTGCCTTCTTTGACCAGGGCATTTCTCACTTCGAGGATCATATCATCGAAAGGCAGCGGTTCATATCCAGGGCCTGGTCGTACCCAATGGAGGAGGATGCTTTTTTCTTCTTCCATCAGCCAATCCTGGGTGCTTAGGTATTGGATCATCAGGTCCTGTTCTGCCGGTGATACGAGTTGATCCTCCCAGATGATGCACATGAGCGGGATAAAAATATTCAGTCGTGGATAAGCCTCCAATGTTTTTATTAAAGTCGACATAGAGCGTAAGCGATATTGATTTGCTCTAACTTACGCAATATTTTTAATCCTAAAATAAGCATTTGCTTTATTTGACCTATGGGTTCGACGCTTACGGACTGACTGTGACATATATGGTATCTGGCTAAAACCTTGAGTGTCTAGAGTTATAGTTGGGTTAAACCGATCAGTGTATCGCACTTCATTATGCACACAGCTTATTTTTCTGCCAATAAAGCCTGTTCTTTTTCCAGGATGCCATCGAAATCAAAAGTATACAGTACAGACTCCATTTTAGCATTGATCTCAGCATGACAAAGATGGCCTATGCTGCCTTCGTGGGTATGGTGTATGTGGTAGTCAGGCTTATAATTACCTTCTTGTATTTTGAGCCCAACCTGTTTGTAGGCATCCCTAAAGGCTACTCCCGAGAGCACCAGTTTATTAACTTCTTCGACAGTAAAAAGGTATTGGTATTTATCTTTTTGAACCAGGTGACTGGCGACTTTGATCTGTGGCAACATGAATGCGGCAAGATCCAACACTGATTTTAAAGACTGAAGCATAGGGAATAATACTTCTTTTAACAATTGAAAATCCCGGTGATAACCAGCCGGCAAGTTGTGGATCATCATGCTAATTTCACCAGGAAAAGCCAATATCCGATTGCAATGGCTTCGAATGAGCTCCCATACATCCGGATTTTTTTTATGAGGCATGATACTGGAGCCTGTGGTCAGTTCATCGGGGAAGGAGATAAAACCAAAGTCCTGCCCAATATACAGACACATATCCATGGCCAGTTTATTGATGGTACTCGCGAGCACCGCCATACTTTGAGACAATACCAGTTCAGTTTTTCCTCTACTCATCTGGGCATTGATCACATTGTAATGGAGGTCATTAAAACCAAGAGCCTGAGTGGTCATGGTCCTGTTTAATGGAAATGACGATCCATAACCTGCAGCGGATCCCAGAGGATTCAGATTGACCATTTGAAATGAAGCCTGCATACTTCTCAGATCATCAGCCAGCGACTCTGCATATGCACCAAACCATAAACCAAATGATGACACCATCGCCACTTGCATATGGGTGTATCCGGGCATTAGATCATGCTTGTGTTTTTCGCTTAGACTCATCAATTCATCAAAAAGCATTTTGGTCCTTTTTACGATCTCTTCTATCTCGTGACGATAGAACAGTTTTAAAGCCACGAGGACCTGGTCATTGCGTGATCGGCCGGCATGTACTTTTTTACCGGTTTCACCCAAAATACGCGTGAGCAAAAGTTCGATTTGGGAATGTACATCTTCACTCCCATCTTCGATGACAAACCTCCCCGCTATAGCATCCTTGTAAATTTGTTGCAATTCTTTGACTATAGATTTTGCTTCCGCTTTGTCCAACAATCCTACTTCATCCAACATCATCACATGAGCGATAGAAGCCAAGGCGTCATAGGGTGCCAACAACAAATCCAGTGCTCTGTCCTGTCCTACTGTGAAAGCCTCCACTAAGTCATCTGTTGTATTGTTTTTATCCCAAAGTTTCATTTTGTCAGTTTAAGATTAATCCGTCCAATAGGTCGATATAAGTTTTGATCCCCAGCCTTATTTCCTCCCGGGTGATAAATTCATCAGCGGTATGTGACCTGGCTGAATCGCCGGGTCCTATTTTGATAGAAGTATAAGGCATCAATGCCTGATCAGACAAGGTAGGCGATCCATAGGCAGAAAGTCCCAGGAAGGTCCCTTTGATCACGATGGGGTGATGTGCGTCGATAGTCGATGAATTTAACCTAAACGACCTGGCTTTCAAAATAGACTGTACCCCTGATTGCAGGAGATCGAGAATTTCCTTGTTGGAATATAATTCATTGCTCCTCACATCGATTACGTAAGTACACTGATCAGGTATAACATTGTGCTGCGTACCTGACTGGATCATCGTCACAGTCGCTTTGGTAAGGCCCAGGTAAGGTGAAATCTTATCAAAAGAATATTGTCTGATCCAGGTGATATCCTCTAGTGCCTGATAGATTGCGTTTTTGCCTTCCTCCCGAGCAGCATGACCCGAGATACCCTCCGCTATGGCATCTACCACCATGAGTCCTTTTTCAGCGATCGCCATCTGCATACCGGTAGGCTCGCCCACGATGGCAAGATCTACTTTTGCCAAATGATTGATTACCTGTACGATTCCGTTTTGTCCGGATATTTCTTCTTCTGCAGATGCTGCCAGCACCAGGTGATAGGGCTGATCTGTTGTATGAAGATGCAGATAGGTCATAATCAAACATACCAATGAAGCCCCTGCATCATTAGTACCCAATCCGTAGATTCTATCTCCTTCTGATGTAGGAATATGTGCAGACCTCTGCCAGGTTGAAGAAGGTCTGACAGTATCGATATGACTATTGAGTAGGATAATAGGTTTAGAAGTCTGTGGATTCGATCCTAAAATCACGTTGTTAGCTATTCTAAAACATTCGATTCCTAAAGAATTAAAATAATCAACTAATAGGCTGGCTCTCTCATCCTCTTCTTTACTATATGCTGGAATAGCTATGAGTGCTTCAAGCAGTGAAATCGCTTTGGCAGTTAGTGAGTCGAGCTGAGTAATGGAGATTGGCATATCTGAGTACCCGTTGATTGAAATCTATCAATGTCCTGGGCAGCACAAATATAAACATCATTGAGACCTTTAGCGGAAGCTTTGAATGCATTTTCCAGTTTGGGAATCATACCCTTTGAAATAATGCCTTGATCTTTCAGTTTTAAAAAGCGCTCACGGTCTAATCTGGTCAATACGCTGTCCTCATCATTCTGATCCAGCATCACCCCCTTTTTCTCGAAGCAATAGATTAATTGAACGGGATATTTCGTAGATAAAGCTACTGCCAGTTCTGAGGCTATGGTATCTGCATTAGTATTGAGCAAATGCCCTTTATTATCATGAGTGATGGCACACAATACGGGCAACACTCCGTTTTCTAAAAGGAAAGCCCATCTTTTTACATAGACACGAGCCACATCTCCTACCCATCCATAGTCTATATCCCGATTCTCTCTTTTATTGGCTTGTATAAGATTAAGGTCAGCGCCGCTCAACCCTAGTGCATTTACTTCCATGGATTGCAGATGTGCCACGAGGCTTTTATTGGTCCAGCCGGCATAGACCATGGTGGCGACCTTTAACGTTTCAAAATCAGTGATCCTCCTACCATCGACCATCCTGGTCTCTATACCTAATCGAGCAGATAGGTCTGTGGCGATCTTTCCACCACCATGAACTAATATTTTTCGGTTGGGATATTTTATCAGTTTTTGTAAAAAATCAATAGTGTCCTCATGATGGTCCAATACATTGCCACCAATTTTTATTATCATTAAGGGTTCTTTCAGCTCCATGTTTTAAATGGTAATATTCAGACAAATATCTAAAAATTAACCAAATAGTCATCTGTAACTTATATATGTCAGGAATGACCTCCTAATATTATTTTGATACTTCAAATAAATATTTACCGGATCCAACTTGCACTGACACCCTATCATCCTTTCTTTCAATTATTTTTACTTTTTCATAAGTATCGATGGGCATACCATTTAATTTTATAATAGAGGCTTTAGATATTGGTAGAAGGATGGTAGAAGTCGTATTTACAGGAATTTCGATTGTAAATTCAGTCGAACTCGATTTTTTATTCCATCCAGAGCTAATTAATCCATATGGCGTCATGGTGCTGCTCTTGGCATATGATAGTGAATCACTCAGCATCGGCTGGATCACACTTTTTTTATAACCAGGTTGCTCGATTTCTAATCCACACACTACCCGATACATCCAATCTCCAATCGCGCCGTAGGCGTAATGATTAAACGAGTTCATACTGGCAGACTGAAAAGTGCTGTCAGGCTTGATGCCGTCCCATCGTTCCCAGATGGTAGTAGCCCCCATTTTAACAGGATACAACCAGGATGGATACGTATCCTGTAATAATAATCTGTAGGCAAAATCAGTATAACCATATCGCGACAATACATGACAGATATAAGGAGTGCCTAAAAATCCGGTGGTGATATGATAGTTATAAGATTTCACGTTGTCAGCCAGCCTTTTTGCAGCCACCTCCCGGTGACCTTCTTCCAGCATATCAAATTGCAAGACCAGTACATAAGCAGTCTGTGTGCTCGACACCAACCTGCCTGATCCAGTGACATATTCTTTTCTAAAAGCTGACTTAACTTTATTCAATAAATCTTTATAATACTTTTGATCCTCAGACTTGCCCAACACTTCCGCTGAGTTTATCATGATATCCACACTATTGGCAAAAAAACATTGTGCTATCAGGTATTTATCAGTAACTGCCGAACGGCCATCACGGTCATCACCTAAACTATAAAATAACCAATCTCCAAAATGAAATCCTTTGTTCCAAAGATATTGATTACTACTATCCACCATATACTGCACCCACTTTTTCATGCTGGGATATTGTCTTTTGAGAAAAGAAGTGTCTCCATAGATGGTATACATATTCCAGGGAATGATGGTAGCAGCATCTGCCCACCCCGCTGAAGCTGCCGCCTCTGGTCTAAGCGCATTCGGAATTACATGCGGTACTCCTCCATCTGGATTTTGGTCAGCAGAGAGATCTTGCAACCATTTTGCAAAAAAGTTTTGCACATCAAAATTATAGGCTGCTGTTCTCGAAAATGCCTGAGCATCGCCTGTCCAACCAAGTCGTTCGTCGCGTTGAGGACAATCCGTTGGTACATCAAGAAAATTTCCACGCTGACCCCATTGGATATTGTGCTGCAGTTGATTGATCAGGGTATTGGAACATTCATAAGTACCCACTCGCTGCATGTCAGAATATAATACGATACCCTCAAATTTGTCCAGCGAGATAGGGCCGGGATACCCCTGCACTTTGATAAATCTAAATCCCTGGAAAGTAAAGTGTGGCTCAAAGGTCTCTTCGCCTTTTCCTTTCAAAATATAGGTATTAGACTCTTTGGCATGCCGGAGATTTTCGGTATAAAAATTCCCAAATTTGTCCAGTACTTCTGCATGGGATAACGTGATCTCCGTTCCTGCCGGACCAGTCGCCGATACTTTTACCCAGCCTACCATATTTTGGCCAAAATCCAATACTGTATCCCCTTCAGGAGTGATGAGCCATTTGATTGGTTTGATAGTTTCATGTTTTCTCACAGGTTCATTATAAGTACCGATTAAAACTCCCAGATCGTATGGCTGTACTTTTACAGGCTTCCAACTACCTGTTGTATTTCCAGGAGTAGCCCAACGATCATTTTCTTTTCTTGCATCGTATCGCTCTCCATGATAGATCTCTGAAAACAGGATAGGCCCTGTCGAATAAGTCCAACTATCGTCTGTAGCTAATATCATGGTAGACCCATCTTTTAAGGTGAGCATGATCTGAGCGATAGCAGATAATTCACCACCGTAGATATTGGTGTTTTTGATCCAACCTACTTCTCCGCCAAACCATCCTTTGCCTAAGGTGATGCCGATGGTATTCATTCCTTTTGTTAACTGGCTGGTTACATCATAAGCCTGGTATTGAATACGATGATTGTAACTGGTCCAGCCGGGTGTCAGGTAATCCTGTCCTACTCGTGCACCATTGATTTTTGCTTCGTACAGACCTTTTGAACTGATATATAAGGTAGCTGAGCGTACATCTTTTTTAATGTTAAATTCTTTCCTCAACATGGGGCTCGGAAATAATTCCTTTATAGTCGTATCAATGATAGGAGAAATCCATTTGGCTGTCCAGTCTTTCTGATCAAACAAGCCGGTATGCCACCAAGCTGCCTGGGTCGATGAAGTCATATGCTCATGATTGTCCCAAACGATCAATTTCCAATAATAAGTAGTATTGGAAGTCAATGGAAGTCCGGCATAGGTGATATAAACCGATTGGTCAGAGGTCTGCCTGGTGTTCCACACGATCGTCTTCTTATTAAAATCAGGTGAGGTTGATACAGTGACCTCATAAGCAGATTGGATCGTATTAGGCATTTCGGATTGGAGCTTCCAACTAAATCTGGGTTGTCTTGAGTCCAGTCCCATTGGGTTGGATAATTGTTCAACCCTAAGGTCATATACCTTGAGGGGTTGAGCCAAAAGCGAAATAAAAAAGGTAGAAAGCAAAATTGTGTACAAAGATTTCATGATAGCCATTTAAAATTTGATTAAAAGTAAGAAAAGATATCACCAAAGGATTGAATTGTATTGGTAAAAAGAACTCTATCCAGGAATAATTTTAATTAGAAGACAACCTGTTAAACCAATTCATCCACCGCTTTAATAATCGCCTTTTGATTTTGGTTAAGAAAGCCAATGAGTCGACTACTCTCCATTTAATAAAGCATTTTTTCCATCTTTGTGTGATGCGCATAGCTATCAACGCCAGATTGCTCCTTCATGACAAGTTGGAAGGCATCGGCAGGCATGCTTATGAATTAATATCACGACTCATCCTGCTCCATCCTGAACATGAGTTTATACTATTTTATGATAGACGACAAGACATTATCGTGCCCCCGGGTGCCCAGGTCAGAGCGGTATCCTTATACCCGGTATCCCGTCATCCACTATTATTGTGGTATTGGACAGAGATCAGTCTAAAAAAGGCATTGATAAAATACCAGGCGGATCTTTATTATTCCCCTGAACCAATTTTGCCGGACAACCTTCTAATCCCGTCCATCATCACGATCCATGATATATCGCCATTGGTATTGCCGGATGCTTTACCCTGGGATCACAGATTCTACTATCAATATATATTAAAAAGGAATATCCGTAAGGCGACCCATCTGATTACTGTCAGTGATTTTTCAAAAAAAGAAATCATTAAGCACTACGGAGTAGGTTCGCAAAAAATCGAGATCCTATCCAATGCAGCTGGCATAAATGTCCGGCCTTCCCCACTATCAATTCCTCCGGAATACCCTTATTTTATATCCATTAGCTCTATACACGATCGAAAAAACGTGGACCTCATTATTAAAGCATTCGATCTGTTTAAATCGAAGTATAAGACCAACCATCAATTGGTCCTGGCGGGCAGACGAATGGGTAAACATGACAAATTCTTGCATTCATTGGCTCAAAGCCCCAACAAAAAGGACATCCTGGAGACTGGTTATCTGTCAGAAGAAAAAAAAGTCCAACTTTTGGCATTTGCCGCCGCCCTCATCAATCTATCAGAATATGAAGGGTTTGGTATCCAGTTGGTTGAGGCTTTTCAAACCGGAGTTCCGGTGATAGCTGCTGACAGATCCTGTTACCCTGAGATCACCCAAGGGGCGGCTTTACTCGTCAATCCCACGGACTCTTTAGCAGTAGCTGAGGCCATGTCGACATCTTTAATTGATCCAGGTACTATGATTCAAAAAGGATTGATGAGGGCCAAAGATTTTGACTGGCTGGTGTCTGCAAAAAAACTAAGTGCTCTGATACACCGATCATTCAGTTAGATTAATTATTTTCACAGATATAATCATTTGAATTATGATAGATTGGACGCTAAAAGAAATCGCAGGCATGATCGATCACTCATTGCTGCACCCGACCATGACGGACGATGAAATGACTGAAGGCTGTCACCAGGCGGTGGCTTATGGCATGGCTACCGTATGTGTGAAACCGATGTTTGTCAAACAAGCTCATCATCTTGTCAGGCATTCTAAAACTAAGGTATGTTCAGTTATTGGATTCCCACATGGAAATAATACTACTAAAATAAAAGTAGCTGAGACAAAGCTCGCTATTCTTGAAGGCGCCACAGAGATTGATATGGTGATCCATG
>OBID01000337.1_pt1 | contig 20247 bp, 12 predicted proteins | sample 1519781 | NCBI WGS metagenome assembly OBID01 (sample SAMEA3991478, study PRJEB22521) | metagenome | biome: anthropogenic terrestrial biome; feature: sewage plant; material: sludge | place: Sweden | collected 2012-09-26 | reverse complement strand
TCGGACATAGGGGCAACTTTTTTAAACACCCCTGACCCTATAATCGCACTGATCACCAGGACTACACAGGATAGTAAACCCAATGACCTATGAAGCGTCGCCTTTTGATTTTCCATATATTCAATTAATTATATAAAGTTTATTTTGAGGATTGATAGGCCCGGGAGATTACTTGTGACAGTGATTGATTTTCAATTTTACTAGTCACCCAACTGATGATATCCAGATATATAAATGCCTGTTGTTCATAATGGTCATCACTCAATGCTAAAAGTTCGGGCAAAAAAGCTGCAAATAATTCTTTTTCTTTAAAACTATCTGCATTGACTAATCGATTAAAAAAATGAAGAATTGCTTTTTGTACTTTATTTAGATCATGACTTTTCTTGAGAAAATAATTGCTGGATCTGACCAAATAAGATAATAATCCTTTATTCCCCATTTCAAAATGAGCAATTAAATTGAGCAGCCGTGCATACCCCTGCAGATCCTCCCGCAAAGGAATAGATTTAAAATCAATGATTTTATCCAGATAATTGCTTGCAGTCCTCGGATCCCCTGCACCAATATACATCCAGGCTATTTTAAAATACACTACCAGGATTCTATGATCATCCAGTTTGTCAGCATATTTGTCTAACCTTCTTAAAGTCTTGGGTATGATCTCCAACCCTTCGACAAATTTTCCTTCCATAAAGTACTTGTGGAACCTAGAAGTATGGACATATACAAAGGAAAGTATTTTAGAATTTTCATTAAATCGCTGATAATTATTAGCTCTAAACTTTTCAAAACTATTCAAGGTCTTATTAAATACTCCATACAGCTTCAGGTTGTAACTGCAAGTCAAAACATAGTGAATGGCATGCATATAAGAGTCCGGATCACGTTCGATTACATAAGGCTTACTCTCACACAACTCCTTCCATTTGATAGCATGCTCCATAGCTGTCTGGAAGTCAAGTAAAATAAAATAATAATATACCAGACACTGGTGAAAACAAATCAAATCTAAGGTGTTGAGATTGGCTTCGTTGATCTTGGGTACATTAGATTTAAAAAACTGCTGTATGATCTTTTCATCTTTTGCATTGGCGATATGCCCCATCTGAACATATTTGCCATGCATCATGAGCTTGAGATTGGACAATTCGGTTGAAGTAGAGATATATTCAGCCAGGCTAATAGACTCAGTAAGTAATTGTTTGGACCGATCCTTGTGTGCACGGGTGATATGCCTGGACTCGATGAGTTTCTCATATTCAACAATCTCCAATAATAGCAGATTTTGGTCGTGATTTTGAGCTACACTTTTTATTCTTTCAAACAATCTGAGACTCTGGAGGTATAGACCCTTTCCATATAATATTCTGGCATAATCGATTTGCTCTCTGATCTCCAAATCTGCTTTTTTTGTGGAGTGGATCAGACGAAGACTTGTGAGTAAATTACTATACAAATTGCGTTTGAGATTGGCATATTTTACACCGGCTATATTGCCTAATTTTTTACGAATAGCATCATCATCGATATCTTTAGATTTTTCAAGAATATCAAAAAGCTTGATAAATTGAGTACCCTCCTGTCGCTGGAGTCTACTGCTAAAAAGTTTAAAATGTCTCTTTTCAGCTTTGGTGAGTGAATGAATGAGCTCGAGCAGGTGGTCAGATTTTGCGATTGGCATAACAATTATTTCCTATTAAGTTACTGATATACAAAGATTTATATTTATTATTATTTTTTGTCTAACACAAATTTTTCTTATTATTTAAAGGCTCATTCCCAATCAATGGTTGTATCTTTTCAACCCCATAATGAGTAATTTTCATCGTTGTTGGAACAATTCTTTATTCATCACAATATTAATACATTCACACAAATAATTTTTTAATGCAAAAAAGCGGTCAAAAAGGACTTTACCTTCCACAGCTTGAGAGAGACTCTTGCGGGGTAGGTCTGTATGCCAACCTCAATGGGTTCAAGTTGCATCATGTGGTCGAAAAAGCATTGACCATGCTCGAAAATATGGAGCACCGGGGTGCGTGCGGTTGCGAACCAGACACTGGTGATGGTGCCGGTATCCTGGTGCAAACGCCTCATACTTTTTTTAAAGAGGAGTGCGCCAAGGATGGATTCAGGCTGCCGGAGTTTGGTGAGTATGGAGTATTGATGTGTTTTTTTCCAAAAAACACTTCCTTATTTGACAAAACTATGACGCAAATGGATGAGTTGATAGCCCAATCTAATTTTACTATCCTGGGTAAAAGAGAAGTTCCTGTCAACAGCCAGGGTATTGGTGTCACTGCCTTGTCCACAGAGCCACGCATTTTTCAAATCTTCGTTGCTCCTAATTCCAGTCTACCGCTGAAAGAATTGGAAAGACAATTGTATGTCCTCAGAAAGTACATTATCCACTCTGTGTACAAATTTATCTCCCAGGTAGAAGATAGCTTTTATATCGCTTCTTCTTCTTATAAAACCGTCATTTATAAGGGTCAGCTAACTACCCACCAACTTAGATCCTACTATACAGACCTTCGTCAAGAACATTTTACTTCTGCCATAGCTGTCATCCATAGTCGCTTTTCGACCAATACAGTGCCTAAATGGAAATTGGCCCAGCCATTTCGCTACATAGCACACAATGGAGAGATCAATACCATCATGGGGAATTTAAACTGGTGGAAGGCAAAAGAAAGTCAGTTAGAATCCGACATCTTTTCTAATGAGGACAATTCCATGCTCAAGCCCATTCCCTGGACCGGATTATCTGATAGCGGTAGCTTCGACAATGTATTGGAATATCTCGTACAAAGTGGAAGATCTGTACCCCATTCGCTCATGATGATGATCCCTGAAGCCTGGGAACATGATGAGCATATGGCACAATTTAAAAAGGATTTCTACGCGTACAATCAAAACCTCATGGAACCATGGGATGGTCCGGCTTCGATGTGTTTCAGTGATGGGATCGTAGTAGGTGCCACCCTCGACCGCAATGGACTCAGACCGAGCAGATACTGTGTGACAGATGATAATGAGCTCGTAGTAGCTTCGGAAGCTGGTGTGGTGGATATCGATCCGGCCAAAATTCTTCTCAAAGGAAGATTACAGCCAGGCAAAATCCTTATCGCAGATCTGGACCAACACCGAATCGTTGGAGACGAAGAAGTCAAAAAAATAATAGCCGGGAATAAACCCTACGGAGAATGGATCGCTAGACGGAGAAAAAAAATAAACGACTTTCCTCAGGCAAACAAGATCACTTTAGTCTCTACTGAGGGTCCTACGTTGCTGGAGAGACAGCAATGGGCCGGTATCACCAAGGAGGATCTTCGTGTCATATTACAGCCAATGGTCATTGAAGGTCGAGATCCATTGGGCTCTATGGGCACAGATACTCCACTGGCCGTACTCTCGCAAAAACCCCAGCATCTGGGCAATTATTTCAAACAATTGTTTGCTCAAGTGACCAATCCGCCTATAGACTCACTGCGAGAGCGAAGTGTGATGGCATTTACCAGTCGCTTAGGTGCTTCAGGAAATATTCTCAAAGCCAATGAAGATCTTGCTGCCTTCATCTATCTCGAACACCCGGTGCTCACGCATCAGGATTTTGCCAAAGTGAAGGAAATCGAATCTCCTGATTTCAAGGTAGGCGTTTTATCAACTGTATACGAGCTTTCGAGACCTTATTCACTGGAATCAGCCATTAATGCACTTTGTGTTTCTGCTGCTAAACTGGTCAAAAACGGTCATAATATCCTGATTTTATCTGATGCTAAAATTACCTATGGCAAGGCTGCTATACCAAGTCTCATGGCTACCGGAGCAATACATCACTATCTGATCCAATCGGAGCTAAGGAGCAAAACTTCTCTGGTGGTTGAAGCTGCCGATATCTGGGAATCACACCATTTTGCATTATTATTTGGCTATGGCGCCAATGCCATTCACCCTTATCTTGCTATTGAATCTGTCTGGCTAAAAGATGGTCCCGAACTCCCAGCAGATCACCTGGAATTAGAGAAAAAGTTTATCAAAGGACTTGAAAAAAGTCTCTTAAAAATTATGGCCAAAAATGGCATATCAACCCTTCAATCTTACCAGGGAGCACAAATATTTGAAGCTGTAGGCATTGGAGAAAAAGTGATCGAAAAATGTTTTAAAGGTACTGTCTCCAGAATATCCGGTCTTGATTTTGAAGGTATCCAGCGGGAGATCAAGGAGAGATACCTGCTACAACCCAAAAATTCGCTCAGGGATGCTGGTATATATCAATGGAAAAGGGACGGAGAGTTTCACTTATTTAATCCTGCCAGCATCCATTATCTGCAGATGTCCACTCAATTGGATGACTACACCATTTTTAAAAAATATAGTAAAGCGATCGACGAACAAGACAAACAAGCTTGTACCCTAAGAGGCCTCATGCATCTTAAAAAAGGAAATCCAATCGACATCGACGAAGTCGAACCGATCGAATCTATACTTAAAAGATTTGCTACCGGAGCTATGTCATTTGGATCCATAAGTTATGAAGCTCACACTACATTGGCTATCGCAATGAACCGCATTGGTGCAAGAAGCAATAGTGGTGAGGGTGGCGAAGATTCGATGCGATACGAAAGGCAGCCCAATGGAGATTATCTCCGATCTGCCATCAAGCAGGTAGCTTCCGGGAGATTTGGCGTGACCAGTTATTATTTGAGCGAGGCTGAAGAATTACAGATCAAAATGGCTCAAGGTGCCAAACCGGGAGAAGGTGGTGAGCTACCAGGTTATAAAGTCAATGATTGGATCGGTAGAGTGCGTCATTCTACGCCAGGGGTAGGATTGATCTCTCCCCCGCCCCATCATGATATATATTCTATCGAAGATCTTGCACAATTGATTTTTGATTTAAAAAATGCCAATCGGGATGCAAGAATATCCGTCAAATTGGTTTCAAAAGCGGGAGTAGGTATCATAGCAAGTGGTGTAGCTAAAGCCCATGCGGATGTGATATTGATATCTGGACATGATGGCGGCACTGGTGCATCGCCACTTACCAGTATCCGGCATGCCGGCCTACCCTGGGAGCTTGGCTTAGCAGAATCCCACCAAACCTTGTTGAAAAATAAACTTCGTGATCGGGTCATCTTACAATGTGATGGCCAGTTACGCACAGGTAAAGACCTTGCTATAGCTACTTTACTAGGTGCTGAAGAATGGGGTATCGCCACTGCTGCCCTGGTAGTCGAGGGCTGCATCCTCATGCGTAAATGTCATTTGAATACTTGTCCCGTAGGCATTGCTACGCAAGATCCTGAATTGAGACAAAAATTTCATGGCAAACCTGAACACGTGATTTCGTTTTTCTATTTTATTGCTCAAGAGCTACGTGAGATCATGGCCAGCCTGGGATTCAAGACAATCAATGAAATGGTAGGTCATAGTGAAATGCTTGAGTGGAAGGCCAATCAAACCTGGAAGACCCAATATCTCGATCTAAGCCCAATTTTGTATCAACAGCCTGTAGCACCAGGTGTCGGTACGTTTAAAAGCGTCATTCAGGATCATGGTATAGACGACATCCTCGATCGTACCCTGATAGAACACGCAGCTTCGGCATTGGATCATAAGCAACATATCACCGGCATATTCAATATCCGAAATACTGACAGAGCTACCGGTACCATGTTATCCTATGAGATCAGTAAGCGTTGGAAAAGCGAAGGCCTGCCACCAGGTACTATCCGATATCGATTCAGAGGATCTGCTGGCCAAAGTTTCGCTGCTTTTGGAGCCAAAGGATTACACTTTATATTGGAAGGAGAATCTAACGATTATTTTGGAAAAGGACTTTCAGGTGCTACACTGGTAGTGAGTCCAGATAGAAAAAACACGTTTGATCCATCTAAAAACATCATCGTGGGCAATGTAGCTTTGTATGGTGCAACTTCCGGCGAAGTCTATATCAAAGGAATGGCCGGGGAAAGGTTTGCCGTACGCAATTCAGGTGCTTCTGCAGTAGTAGAAGGTGTTGGAGATCACGGATGTGAATATATGACCGGAGGCCGGGTTATAGTATTGGGTGCCGTCGGCCAAAATTTTGCCGCCGGGATGAGCGGTGGTATCGCCTATGTCAGGTCTACCTGGGATGACATTGAATCTAAATGCAATAAAGAAATGGTAGAAATCGAAAATCCTTCTGAAGAGGATTTTGAAGAAATAAGAATACTATTGCGAAATCACTTTCATTATACATCCAGTCGCACCGCACTGGATGTGCTCGAAAACTGGGATATCCTCAAGCATGATTTTGTCAAAATAATGCCGACGGATTATAAACGTGTCCTTTTAGAAAAGAAAAAAATGGACCAAAATTTAATTACTACAAAGAGCTAATCCATCATGGCAGATCCACGAGGTTTTTTAAAATATGATAGAGAATTGCCAGTGGCCCGACCGGTTGCTGATCGATTACATGACTACAAGGAGATCTATTTACCACAGGTTGAAGACCATGCCCTCCATCAAGCTGCCAGGTGTATGGACTGTGGAGTCCCTTTTTGTCACAGTGGTTGTCCTTTGGGCAATGTGATCCCGGATTTTAACGACGCAGTCTATCGGGGAGCATGGGATGAAGCTTTTTTTATTTTAAAAGGCACTAACAATTTTCCTGAATTTACCGGCAGAATATGTCCGGCTCCATGTGAGGCAAGCTGTGTCTTAGGCTTATATTCTACTCCGGTGACGATAGAGCACATTGAAAAATCTATAGCCGAGAAAGCATATGAAAATGGGTATGCTACTCCATCTATTCCCGAACACCGAACCAACAAAAAGATTGCAGTCATAGGCTCCGGACCTTCAGGCCTCGCATGTGCAGATCAGTTAAATCAACAGGGTCATGATGTCACCGTGTATGAAAGAAATGACAAAATAGGTGGTCTGATGCGTTACGGCATCCCGGATTTTAAATTGGAAAAATGGGTTTTGGACCGCCGATTTAAACTTATGGAGGCCGAAGGAGTAAAGTTTAAGACCAAGTCCAACGTAGGCCAAAATATTGATGCTCAAAAACTTCTAGCCGATCATGATGCGATGGTAGTCTGTGGAGGATCAACCATCCCCAGAGATCTACCCATACCTGGTAGATCTTTTGAAGGCATCCATTTTGCCATGGAATACCTCGAACAGTGCAATCGCAGGAATGCAGGCATGGCAATCGATCCTGCAACAGAGATCAACCCACACGGCCAAAATGTACTGGTGATCGGTGGTGGTGACACCGGCTCCGACTGCGTAGGCAATAGTGCGCGATTAGGCGCCAGGCAAATCATTCAGATCGAATTATTGTCTAAACCCCCTTCCGACCGTACTGCGACCAACCCCTGGCCGGAGTGGCCGATGATTTTACGTACTTCATCTTCTCACGAAGAAGGCTGTGATCGACAATGGGCGGTGCTCAGCAAAGAGTTCTTGTCATCTGACGACAAGCGAGTCAATGGACTTAAGGTCATAGAGGTCGAATGGAAAAAAGATCCTGTAACTGGCCAAAATAAAATGGTCGAAATGCCTGGCACTGAAAGAATCCTGCCATGCGATTTTGTTTTCCTGGCTATGGGATATCTGCATCCTCAGTTTGAAGGTCTGCTGGCTTCACTAGATATCAAAGTAGATCAAAGAGGCAATGTAGCCGATCAAAATTACCAGACCTCTAATCCCAAAGTCTTTTCAGCAGGAGATATGCGTAGAGGTCAGAGCTTAGTGGTATGGGCTATAGCAGAGGGTCGGGAAGCTGCTAAAGCGGTAGGAGAATATCTTGCCTCAGCCTAAATGACTATACCTCTTTTGTTTAATTCAGAGACTAAAATCTCAGGCGAAACAAAGTGAATTGCATCCAGTCCTACCTCCAGGGCTGCGACAACATTTCTGAGATTATCATCAATAAAAATCGACTTTGCAGGTTCCAGTTGATACCTGCGGATGAGGAGATTAAAAATGGCAGGGTCGGGTTTTTTAAGTTTCTCCTCACCGGATACCAGGATATCTTCAAACCATCCCAGGAACTCAAAGATTTCTTTGGCTACCGGAAAAGTCTCCTGTGACCAATTAGTCAAGGCCAGTATTCTATGATCATTAGATTTAAGCTTACTCAGAATATCCACCGTTCCTGGGATGGCTCCATGTAACATCTTTCGCCACTCACCATAATACATGCGTATAAGTGACTCATAATCAGGAAAATGTCGCACCAATATGTCTGTGGCATCTTTAAGACTTCTACCTGCATCCTGCAGTTCGTTCCAATCATTAGTACATATATTATGGAGAAAATACTCCATCTCGGCTTCCTTGTCAAATACAGTTTTAAAAAAATGCCTTGGATTCCAATCAATCAGTACCCCACCTAAGTCAAAAACGATAGTTTGCTTCATCTTTTAAATCCAAATTTTTGACGAAAATAACCTAGTTTAAAATATTTACTTCTAGTTCCTTGGCCAAAAGGCAACCTAAGCTGATTGAAATACGTAGTCTTTAAATGAATAATTAAGATAAATTAAGATTTAGCAATCCAGCTTTTTCTAGATAATGTACTAATAATTAATAATTAAGATAATATAGTTTTAAATAATTCTTAACTCATACCGTTATAACTACAATAAACCCGAGTGCAATATGAAAAAATCATTGTTTTTAATAATTCTTTGCTTAACAATAGCCTTGGTGGCGAGATCAACCACCATCATTGTGACTAATAATGGACAAACCTTTACCCCAAATTCGGTCAACGCTTTTTTAGGTGATACTATCGATTTTCAACTTTCGAGTGAACACAATGTGGTCGAAGTATCCAAAACGGTGTGGAATGCAAATGGATCTGTGTCAAACGGAGGATTTTTATTGCCTTTTGGAGGAGGTAAAGTTGCCTTGAAAGATACCGGCATTATATATTATGTGTGTGAGCCACATTCTATCTTTGGTATGAAGGGTAGTATCACTGTGAGCTTACCAAAAATAGGTGACACTTATATCGCGAAAATGTCAGGAATGCAAGAAGAATTTCCATTTGCAGGTTTTGGTACGGGCGATATAAAAGCAGTTCTCATCGGAGATACTTTGAAATTATCAGGAAGTTTTAAAAATTTGAGTGGTGATCATACTCCTGCTGCGGGTACTGGGGCTCACATTCACAGAGGTTTTGCAGGAACCAGTGGTGCTATATCAATTACGCTGAATCCAATTATTGATGCCTCCAAAAAATCTGGCTCTTTTGTTGCGGCCTCGAACACAGTAGTCTTAACAGCAGATCAAAAGAATCAACTAAAAGCCAGAGAGTTGTATGTCAATATCCATACTACCCTGGCCCCAGGCGGCGAAATCAGAGGCCAACTGCTGCCGGAGTCAGACGCTTATTTTCAAGCCAACCTCACCGGGGACCAGGAAAACCCTTCTATCATGTCACCAGGTCATGGCTCTGTCGTAGCAGAACTGATTGGCACAAAACTTATGATCAGCGGTAGTGCAAAAGGTTTGATTAGCGGAGTCAACACAGGAATCAGGCAGGGAGGTCACTTGCATTTAGGGTTTGCAGGACAAAATGGTGGTATTCAATTAGAGTTAAAACCAACCTTAGGAGACTCCTTAGGTACATCTGTACAATATTTGGCGGTTGACAATTCTTTTGATCTTACTCCTGCTCAACTTGCTGCCCTTAAAGCCAGTCAATTATACGCCAATATCCACACCAATAGCTACGGAGGTGGCGAAATCAGAGGTCAGGTAACCCCTATGAGCACTGCCAGGTTTAGAGTACATTTTTCAGGAGCTTATGAGCCTATTCCAGTTCCTTCTATGGCGGGAGGAGCTTTGACTCTAAACCTGATTGATTCAACGCTATCCATTACGGGTAGTTTTAACGGATTAGAGAGCAATTGGAATGGCGGAAATCACTTACATAAGGGGTTAGCAGGCCTAAACGGAGGAATTCAGCTCATTTTGAAATCAACACCGGCCTCCGACCTTAGAAGTGGCACTTATTCAGGGGATAGCAATGTATTCAAATTAACTTCTACCAATTTAGATGATCTTTTTGCCAGGCGATTATATGGCAATGTGCATTCGGTAAACTACCCTGGCGGTGAGATTCGAGGTCAAGTGTTACCTGAATGTCAATTTGTATTGTTTGGGTTTTTCTCAGGAATGCAGGAAAACAAACCAATTATTAGTACTGGAAAAGGAAATATAGTCGCTGAAGTAAATGGTACAAAATTGACTTTATCAGGCTATGCTGAAAAATTACTTGATAAAGCCAATCGAAGTGGGATTTCACACCTGCATAAAGGTCAGGCAGGAACAAATGGAGGAGTTTCGATAGCACTTAAACCCTCCTTCAGTGCAGCTGACAGCTTAAGTCTATCGTACGAAGCTGTTGATAATTCATATAACGTGACAGCAGGTTTTATTGACACTTTAAAAACAAGAGGAGTTTACGCCAATATTCATACTTCGAAGGCGCCCGGAGGAGAAGTAAGAGCTCAATTAAATGGAGAGGCAGCTGGTTATTTTTTCACCAGACTCAGCGGGTCTAGTGAGACGACACCAATCAATACCAATGCAAATGGTGCCGTGTTTGTCGAAATCGCCAGCGGAGCTACCCGGACCGCTTTGCTCCATGGTTCTTTTGCCAGCCTGGGAGGCAAGTGGAATGGTGGCTCACATATTCATAACGGGCTTACCGGCACGAATGCAGGAGTACGCTATTCGCTATTTCCTACCATGAATACCGATAGCCTTGGTGGACAATTTTTTCCGGCTAATAATACTATAGGCCTTAGTGCAGGAGGACTGGATTCATTAAGACATAGGTTTTATTATGCCAATGTACATACCACTAAAGCTCCCGGAGGAGAAATAAGAGGCAACTTACTCAATCTCACCAATGCAACCTTCACAGCCAGTCTGAGTGCACTCAATGAAATTCCTTCAAAAGTGAGTAATGCTACTGGTGCTGTAAAAGTGGAACTGGTCGGAAATCAGCTCACCCTTTCAGGATCATTTTCTGGATTAATAGGTGATTTTAATGGAGGAGCACATATTCACAATGGGGTCAATGGCGTCAATGGTGCAGTTTTGATTGGCTTAAAAGTCAATGCAGCAGCTGACAATAAAAGTGGCCAATTTTTGGCAGATAGTAATAAGTATACTTTGACTGCAGATCAACTTTCTTTGATCAATGCTCAGGGATTATATGTCAATGTTCATACGACTACTTCACCAGGCGGAGAGATCAGAGGTCAGCTGCTTCCAGAGGCAAATTTCTTTCCCACAGCAGCTGCCATCACTGCTCCTGCTCCAACAGATACGGTCAAAGTTGATTTAAGAGTGCCTGACTCTACATCAGCTATTTCCTGGACTGCTTCGACTGATCCTGATGGTAACCCGGTGGTTTATAAAATCCAGAACACCGTGTTTCCTGATTTTAGTATAATCTTAAGCACCGCTGCTTTAGGTCCCATCACATCATTTTCGACTACCTACGCTTCCATCGATAGTGTTTTGTCCGCTGCAGGTGTACCTCCGGGAGGTTCGATCACATCATACAATCGGATCATTGCTTCTGACGGTAGCTTAAATACCATAGGAGCACCTAGTCCAATCATTTTTGTTCGAGCATTTACTACCAATGTACTGGATGCTTTTGCCAAATCATTTTCAATGGCGGTCTATCCTGTACCTGCAGTCGAAACAGCCATTATCGAAATGAAAGCACTAAAATCTGCAGAACTGGACATGCAGGTCATAGACCTTTCCGGCAGGACCTTGACCAGAAAAAAACTCCAAGTCACCACAGGCGTCAATCAATTTAAATTGGATGTTTCAAATTATCCAACTGGTACCCATTTTATACAATTTTATCAAAAAGGAGTCCAGGTAGCTTATTTCAAATTGGTTAAAAGCTAATTCTTTTAAATTATTTATACCTTAGAATCCTCATCGATGTAGTCGGTGGGGATTTTTTTTATGCTGTAACTCATGAATACCAGAAGGAATTTTTTAAAACAATCCGGTTATGCCGGTGGACTGGGGTTGCTACTTCCCTGGAAAAGCAAGAAGATCGAATCCGATTACTTCGATTTTCTTAAAAGTTACGACCACATTGCAGCTGAGGATCTGGCCGCAGATGAAGATTTTTGGCATATGATCCAGCAGGCATATACGGTCAATCCTAATCTGATCAATCTCAATAATGGAGGCGTCGCTCCGGCACCAAAGTCAGTACAAGATGCGGTGGAGACCAATGCCAGATTGAGCAATCTGGCTCCTTCTTATTATATGTGGCGTATTTTAGACCAGGGCAGAGAACCACTTAGAAAAAAACTGGCTGCCCTGGCAGGTGTACCAGCAGAAGAAATTGCCTTGCACCGTAATGCCTCGGAGGCCTTGGAAACAGTCATTTTTGGTCTGAGACTCCAAAAAGGAGACGAAGTGATCTTATGTAAGCAAGATTACCCCAATATGATCAATGCCTGGAAGCAAAGAGCTCATAGGGACGGAATCGTTCTTAAATGGCTTGATCACCAACTTCCCACGGAAGACAAAAACATTTTAATCAACGCTTATCGGGATGCCATCAACAGCCACACCCGGGTGATTCACCTCACGCATATTATTAATTGGATGGGGCAGATCATGCCTGCTAAAGAAATAGCTCAAATGGCCCATAGCAGAGGAGTCGAAGTAGTGCTTGATGGAGCCCACTCGTTTGGGCACATCCAATATGACCTCAAAGACCTTGATTGTGATTATTTTGGGACCAGTCTGCATAAATGGATCAGTGCCCCGATTGGGACAGGTATGTTGTATGTCAAAAAAGACAAAATCAAGGAACTATATCCCTTATTTGCCGCTCCCGAGCCAGAAAGTGAGGACATTAGAAAATTTGAAAATATGGGAACCCGCCCATTCCATATCGAACAGGCTACTGGACAGGCGATCCAGTTTCATCAAATGATAGGCATTGAGAGAAAACAACAAAGGCTTCATTATCTAAAGAACTATTGGGCCCAGAAAGCGTTGGAGACCCCTGGTGTCCATATTGGGACTTCCCTTAAACCAGCATTTGGATGTGCCATAGGTTTGTTGCAGATCGATGGCAAAACCCCAGCTCAAATCGACGCTTTCCTATTTGAAAAATATAAAATCCACACTGTGGGTATCGTCTGGGAAAACATATCAGGTGTTCGCATTACTCCCAACGTATACACTATGACTTCTGATCTGGATATTTTGGTTGAAGCCATACAGAAATGTTCGAAGGCATAACATAATTAGATGCTAAAAGCTATTTCTTAAGAGATAACAACTTCCTGTAAAGTTGCTCTTCTTCCTGGCTTAATGCCTGAGGAATGACTACGTGATACGTGACTATCAAATCACCCTTTTTATCGGACTTATAGACCGGCATCCCTTTACCTTTAATCCTAATTTTACTTTCAGATTGAGTACCTGCTTTTACTTTAACCATGACCGGACCATAAAGTGTATCTATACTGGCTTCTCCACCTAGTACAGCTGTCAGCATATCCAGATTCTGCTCCTTATATAAGTGCTCCCCTTCTCTTCTATAAATAGGATGAGGAGGGATCTCGAATTGCAGATAAAGGTCGCCTTTGGGCCCGTTTGGGGTTTGAGAACTTCCTTGGTCTTTTATTTTGATAGTCTGGCCATTTTCTACACCGGCAGGTATCTTGAGCCTGATTTTTTTATCATTGACTTCCAATACATGGGATTCTTCAACGATGATGTCTTCAAGATTCAGACTGAGAGAGGCTTTAAAATCAATGCCTCTGGGACTTTTTTGTTGCGTACTTCTTCTTCCTCCATTGGCCGTTCGGCCACCATTGAACATATCATTTTGATCAAAAAACATGGATTGGAAAAAATCTGAAAAGAACTCAGGATCTACATCGTTGCCATCCACTGTATATCGGGATGAACCCCGCCCTCTGCCACCATTAGCACTGGCTGAACCTCCCCTTTGTCTGGCTGCTTGCTCATAAGCATCAGCATGCTCCCAGTCTTTACCGTAGGTATCGTATTTCTTCCTCTTTTCAGGATCACTCAATACCGTATTGGCTTCATTGATCTCTTTAAATTTCTTTTCAGCCTCTTTATTACCAGGATTTAAGTCCGGATGATGTTTTCTTGCCATTTTCCGGTAGGCTTTTCGTATCTCTTCGGCACTTGCACTTTTAGCGATACCCAATATTTGATAATAATCTATATAATTCATCTTCTCTTCAGCTTTGTACTATGTAAACCAATTCTGAATCAATGGTGTTCCAGAAGTTGCAGGAAATTTGCAAACTAAGAACTAAACTCTATAAACAACTGTTAAAAATCTAAATAATCTCTTTGTCATGCGAATTCAAACGACCATTCTGATAGTATTATTTAGTTTAGTAATAAGTTCATGTGCCAAGACCGATACCGATGTCTCTGCTTGCCTCACCGGCCATATATATGGATTTTGGGAGGGATTATGGCACGGAATTATTGCACCGGCAGGACTATTATACTCCTTATTCGATGAGCATGTACATATGTATGCGCCCAATAACAACGGAGGTTGGTATGCTCTAGGCTTTTTATTTGGTAGTGGTGGTTGGGGTTTTATGGCCAATAAAGGTACTTCGAGAAAAAAACATGCCTAATCAAGCGATTCCAAGCTACTTTTTAGATCTTTCCACCAGTTGTAGTAAACTTTAAACTTTCCACAACAAGCATATTAATTATTTTTGCCCTGATATGCAATTTCTCTTTCCGTGGTTTCTAGCGGCCTTAGGAACATTAGCGATACCGATCATTATCCACCTATTTTATTTTAAACGGTATAAAAAAGTTTATTTTTCTTCAGTACGATTCCTAAAAGAGGTCAAGGATGAGACCAGTGCAAGGTCAAAACTTAAGAATCTGCTGGTATTGATAGCCAGGTTGGCCTCCCTGGCCTTGTTAGTAATGGCTTTTGCCCAACCTTTTATCAGAACATCCGCTCAAGAAAAATACGCCCAGAACCAGGTAGGTATTTTTGTAGACAATTCTTATAGTATGAATGCCCTCAGCCAGGACATTCCGTTAATATCCCAGGCCAAGCAAAGAGCGCGTACTATCATCGAGTCTTATAGCAATCAGGATAGATTTATGGTATTGACCCATGACTTTGATGGTAGGTATATGAGGATGGTTCACCAGGAGGAGGCTATCACACTTATAGATGAAATCCAACCAACAGCTACGGTACATACCTTAAATGAAGCTTATCAGCGTATTCGCTCTACGATATTAAAATTCGAAGGCAACCACCCAATGTATCTCATTTCTGACTTTCAGCGATCCATTATGGACCTTCCCAACCTGCCAGATACCCTGGTCAAATCGTTTTTGATCCCTCTCCAAAGTGTCCAGGAGCGAAATGTGGCTATAGACAGTGCCTGGTTTGAATCTCCGGCTCAATGGATCGGCCAGCCCAATCTCCTTAAATTCAAAATAAGGAATTATGGTGACCAGGCTATACAGGAAGCCAGGATATCAGTAATACAAAACAATCAGTCCAAACCTTTGGGCACGATCAACCTGGCAGCAGGCGAAAGCAAAATAGACACCGCACAGATCATTATAGACCGGGCTGGATGGCAAGATGTTCAATTGGAGATCACAGATTTTCCGGTACAGTTTGACGACAAACTCTTTCTTACATTTAATGTGAATGCCCGGCTCAATGTATTGGTCATATCTCCATCCGTAGCTAACGATCATCTCCTCACAGCTTTACAAAGTCTGCCTTCAACCATTGTGGCTCACCAATCACTGAAAAATGTCAACTACACTTCATTTGCACAATATCAACTCATTATACTGGATGACATCAACGATATCTCCAGTGGCTTGGCCAATGAATTAATCACGGTATTAGGACAGGGCACGAATGTGTTATTGTTCCCGGGACCAACTGCTGATATCAAATCCCTATCCGATTTTGCCAATCAGGCTGGTGCAGGTAGTTATGTTAAATTCGAGAAAAAAAACATCACAGTTTCATCCATCAACACCCATGAATTTACCTTTAAAGATGTATACAGCAAGGTAAGTTCCAACATGAGATTGCCTTCCACTCAAGGAAGATATATAAGAAATAAAGGCTCAAAAGGCGAAGAAAATATACTCACGTTTCCGGATGAAGTACCATTTCTATCCAAAATAAAAGTAGACAATAATGCACTATATATTTGCTCCAGTCCCTTGCAAAGTGAGTGGTCAGATCTAAGTAGAAATCCGGAAATATTCATCCCAATGATTTTCAGAATGGCATTGAATAAAAACAAATCTGATAAAATCATGCGCACGATCGGCCAGGATGAAGTCATCGAACTCAATCAATATGGTCGGTCATCTGAAGACATCATCCATTTAAAATCAAAATCTGGTGATGATCTAATCCCTCAACAAAGGACCTTGGGCACCCGGACTGTGGTAGACCTTTCACAATCTATTAAAGCAGCTGGCAATTATACCCTTAACTTGAAAGATTCGATCATTGGCAAGGTAGCTTTCAATTTTAATCGAAAGGAATCTGATCTGAGCACCCTAGCTGAAGACCAAATAAAAACCATTTACGGCTCCAATTTTGAAGTGATAGAACAAAGAGATACCGCCGCTTTCGATGCCTGGTTTAAAAATAAGCAGAATGGACAATCGTATTGGAAGTGGTTTATCGGAGGCACCTTATTATTTTTACTCATCGAATCCTTGCTGCTAAGGTTTTGGAAAATTTAATAAACCGATCATGGATATTGTCATAGAACAGGCTACTCTACTCTACCCGGATCATAAGTATCATGGCCAAAAAGTTACTATCCGGGTGGTTGACGGCAAGATAGTTTCGATAGATCAAAAAAAAATAAATACTCCCGATAAAATCACCGGTAAAAACTTGTTCGTATCACCTGGTTGGGTTGATATAGGTGCACAATCTGGAGAACCGGGCTATGAGCACAGAGAGACTTTAAACACCCTGTCAAAGGCAGCTGCCTTTGGTGGCTACACTACCTTAGCGATTTTTCCAAACACCAAACCTGCGCTTCACAGCAAATCAGAGATAGAATTTATTAAACAAAAATCGAGACCGCTGCAGACAGAAATAATCCCTATAGGGGCTATCAGCAAAAACTGCCAAGGGAAGGAACTGGCGGAGATGATCGATATGCATCAAACCGGGGCCATAGCTTACTCGGATGGTAAACACCCTGTCTACGACCCTGGTGTCATTATGAGAGCTATGATCTATGCCAAACACTTTGAAGGGCTTATCATCAATCATCCAAATGACGAAAATATCTCCGGCCCGGGACTGATGCATGAAGGAGCCGTCTCTCAAAGGCTTGGTCTTAAGGGTATTCCTTCCATGGCTGAGACGATCATGTTACAACGTGATCTACGCCTTGCTCAGTACAGCGATTGCAGGTACCTGGCACATCTTTTATCAGCTGACGAGTCAGTCTCGCTGATAAAACAAGCTAAAAAATCGAATGACAAAATATTTTCATCTGTATCTTATCTCAACCTGGTCCATACGGATGATGTATTAGAACAATTTGATTCTATTTATAAGCAATCGCCTCCGTTGAGGACTGAAAAAGACCGTAAAGAGCTGATCAAAGGGATTCAGGATGGCGTCTTAGATATCATTTGTTCTAACCACACTCCACTCGAAGTAGAAAAGAAAGACCTTGAGTTTGCGTACGCAGATGCAGGTACACTAGGTTTACAGATTTGCTTTGCAGCCCTTAATACCAAAAACATTATAAGTCCTGAAGCTTGGGCCTATAAAGCTGCCTTCAAAACAAGGCAGATTTTGAACCTGACTGTTCCAAACATGGTCAAAGGAAGTAATGCTGATCTTACCATATTTGATACTGAACATGAATGGGTTTATGATCAAAAAGATATTTTGTCCCCCACCATAAACAGCCCCTTTATGGGCAGTTCTTTTAAAGGTAAGGTACTGGCTACTATCTCAAAAAATAAAGCCTGGCTGGCTACAAACTAGTTTTCTTTTTTATATTTAAGAAAATTTAGTACGATGAATCAAACACAACTTAGTCCTTTAATCTGGAAATATGGCCTCACTGGTGGTCTCGTCAGCAGCCTGGTATTTTTGATATTTACGATAACAGGCCTTGCCAAACCCGGTTCAAATATGGCTGGGATGGCGATGGGTTTTTTAAATCTGGCTGTTTTGATTGCTCTGGTAGTAGTAGCCGTAAGAAAGCACCGTGATGAAATGCAGGAGGGCTTTATCTCACTGGGGCAATGTATGCTTTTGGGCATGGGTATCATCATGTTATCTGCTCTTATAGCCGGGCTTGTTTCCCTGATTTATACTCAATTCATCGACCCTGGGTATATGGATCGCATCATGGCAGGAATGGAAGAAGCCTGGGAAGCACAGGGCCTGGATGAAGATCAAATAGAAAAGGCAAAAGAAATGACAAGCATTATGAAAAGCCCAATGTTATCCATGGCAGCCAATCTGGCTTGTTATGGCATTGGTGGTGCCATCATTTCACTCATTGTAGGCCTGATTATGAAGAATGAAAAACCGGAATTCAGCTGATTATATTAAATAATTTCTTCATATTTAGAAGAGATAGTTAGTTTTGCAGGATCATATACATCAACACTTTTGATAGATCTCTCGATTGTAATTCCACTGCTCAATGAAGCTGAATCCTTGCCAGAACTCGAATCCTGGCTGAGGAGGGTCATGATTGCCAACAACTATCAGTATGAATTGATTTTTATAGATGATGGCAGCACAGACCAGTCCTGGAGTGTCATAGAGGCTCTCTCTAAAGAAAATGACCATGTCAGGGGTATTAAATTCAGGAGAAATTATGGTAAAGCCGCTGCCCTTAATACTGGATTTGAAGCGAGCGAAGGCTCCTTTGTAATCACCATGGATGCTGACCTTCAGGACAGTCCGGATGAAATACCAGATTTGATCAAGGTGATCACGGAGCAAAAACTCGACTTGGTGTCCGGCTGGAAAAAAAAGCGTTTTGATAATACTTTCTCAAAAAACATACCGTCTAAGTTATACAATTTTGCCACCAGCAAAATGTCGGGGATCAAATTGCATGATATGAACTGCGGCTTGAAAATCTACCGTAAAGAAGTGGTTAAGAATATAACGGTTGATGGTGAAATGCATCGATACATACCCGTGATCGCCAAGTGGGCAGGATTCAATAAAATTGGAGAAAAAGTAGTCATGCATCAGGCCAGAAAATATGGCCAGACAAAATTTGGATTCGAAAGATTTATCAATGGCTTCCTCGATCTGGCCACCATCCTTTTTGTTGGAAAGTTTGGCAAAAAACCAATGCATCTTTTTGGCAGTTTTGGTATCTTGATTTTTTTTGTTGGTTTTTTTTTGTTGGGATATCTGACCATTGGCAAATTATTTTTTGATTTTACTTCTATCGCAAACAGACCCATGTTTTACCTCGGGATACTTTTGCTCATAGTAGGTATTCAACTTTTTATGTCAGGTTTTATCGCAGAGCTTGTCACCCGAAATTCGCATCAAAAGTCAAGCTATCAGATAGAACAACGAATAAGATGATGAAAACCATCGTGATCCTCGGCACTGCCTTTCCTTTTAGAGGAGGGTTGGCAGCTTTTAACGAAAGGTTGGCTGAGGAATTTATTAAAATGGGCCATACAGTACATATTGTTACTTTTTCAGTTCAATATCCTACGTTATTATTTCCAGGTAAATCACAAATGAGTGATGATCCCGCCCCTGATCTTGATATCAAACGCTGGGTACATTCTTTTAATCCGTTCAATTGGATCATTGCAAGTCGTAAGATAAAAAGTCTAAAACCTGATCTTATCGTTTGCAAATATTGGCTACCTGTCATGGGTCCATGTCTTGGGACGGTCATCAGGTGGTCAAGGCTGCCAAATACCTCAACGGTGTGTATCCTGGACAATGTTATTCCCCATGAAAAAAGACCCGGTGACCAATTATTTACCCGGTATTTTTTAGGAAGCATCGATCGATTTATTTTTATGTCGCACCAGGTAGGTGCGGACTTGCTTCACTTTGAAACCCATAAGCGTGCCGTTTTTATTCCGCATCCTATATATGATAATTACGGAGATGCTGTACCAAAATCAACTGCTATCCAG
>OBID01000335.1_pt1 | contig 20280 bp, 18 predicted proteins | sample 1519781 | NCBI WGS metagenome assembly OBID01 (sample SAMEA3991478, study PRJEB22521) | metagenome | biome: anthropogenic terrestrial biome; feature: sewage plant; material: sludge | place: Sweden | collected 2012-09-26 | reverse complement strand
GAAAACCGTCAGGCGTGTAAAAGCGTGCGTGGGTTCGAATCCCACATCCTCCTTTACTTACTATCGCGGGATGGAGCAGCTAGGTAGCTCGTCGGGCTCATAACCCGAAGGTCGTAGGTTCAAATCCTGCTCCCGCAATTCTATTTATATTGTGGATTATGGCTCGGTAGCTCAGTTGGTAGAGCAATGGATTGAAGCTCCATGTGTCGGCGGTTCGATTCCGTCTCGCGCCATTACATGGCTATGTCCAAGTAGTTACTTTATTTCTTGGGCGCGTAGCTCAGATGGTTAGAGCGCACGCCTGATAAGCGTGAGGTCGGTGGTTCGATTCCACTCGTGCCCATAAAATAATATGGAGAATTACTCAAGAGGCTGAAGAGGACGGTTTGCTAAATCGTTAGGTCGGGTAACTGGCGCAAGGGTTCGAATCCCTTATTCTCCGTAAGTGAACGAGATTATCTATTGATATTCTCGTTTTATTGTATTTTCAGTAGAGGGTCTTTTAATGAATAAATTGTCTAAGCTCATCATAGCCTTTTTCGTTTTCCTAATTCTTTCGTTTTCATTGCTGTTTGTTACGACAAGTGGCAGTCATGACATTCCGTTTCTTTCTAGTATTGTTTCTGGAGTCATGACGCCTATGGAAAAATTTTTTTCACCAACTGTTTCATTTATTACCGCACAAAGAACAAAGATTGAGGATCTTTTTTCTACTTTTAATGAAAATCAAGAATTAAAACAATCTATCGCTTCGCTTGAGAATATTTCTGAAGACAATGAGACTTTACGTTTAGAGAATGAGTCATTAAGAAAGGATTTAGGGATTGTAGCTTCATTTCCTGAAAAATCTTTTCTTTCTAGTTTTGTTTTAGTTAGAAATCCTGTATCTTGGACTGAACAATTGATTATCGATGCTGGAACTGAACAGGGTGTTGTTGAAAATATGTTAGTTGTAGCGAATGGTGGGCTTGCTGGGATAGTTACAAATGTTGAGTCTTCTTCTGCTAATGTTAAATTGTTAACTAATTCTGATGAATTTACTAAAATACCAGTTAAAATTTCAACTCAATCTGGGGATATTTATGGTATTTTGTCTGGTTATGATTCAGATTCAAATAGTTTTGTTGTGAATCAACTTAATTCTATGGATGAAATTAAAATTGATAGTAATGTTGTAACTAGCGATTTAGCAGGGACAACACCTGCAAATATTCAAGTTGGGAAAGTCAAATCTATTAGTTCAACAAGCAATAATTTGAATAGAGAAGTTTTTATTGAGCCAACTACCGATTTTTCTGAGATTTATTCGGTCTTATTAGTGGAGGAATAATATGAAATATAGCTCATTACGCTTATTAGTTTTTCCTTTTTTATTCTTCATTTTTTTGATTGATAGCCAGTTATCAACTTTATTTACTACAGTTTCTTTTAGTCATTTTTCTATTTCGAGCCATCTTTTGCTTTTAGCTGGTCTGTATCTAATTGACCTCATTTCTTTGCCATCGTCCCTATTTATTTTTATTGTACTCGGTTTAATTTATGACCAATATTATCTGAATATCCTTGGAATTGCAACTACAATTTTTCCTCTCTTGATATTTGTTATCTATTATTTCTACAAATCTTTCGAACGCAATTGGTTCGTTGATTTACTAGTTTTTTTGGTGTTAATCTTCTATTTTGAATTTGTTAGTTATTTGTTTGCTAGGATTTTTCATCTGACGAATTTGTCAGTCTTTATTTTTACTTTTTATAATCTACTACCTAGTTTAATCATAAATAGTGTTATGTATTGTCTAGGAAGACCGGTTTTTAAGCGTTTTTTTGACATTACATATAAGACATAAAAATGTAATAATTGCGTAATATTATTACGCTATTTTTTTGTTAAAATGATAGAGTCAGAATATGAAAGAGGAGTCTAATTTAGTATGAAGAAAAAAATCTTAGCTACATTGATGTTAAGTACTGTTGTTTTATCGAATGTTAGCTATGTGGCTGTGATTAGCGCAAATGATATTGATAGTCAGCTTGAAGCTAAAAACCAAGAAATTAGTAGTCTCACTGAACAGCAAGCAGCTGCACAACAACAAGTTGATAATATTCAAGGTCAGGTTGACGAAATTGTTGCTGAGCAGGCTAAATTAAATGAAGAAAATGCTCGTTTAGAAAGTGAATCTGCATCATTAGAGGCTGAAATTGAACGTTTGTCTGCTGATATTGTGTCTCGTGATGGTGCATTGAAAGAACAAGCTCGTAGCGCACAAGTTGATGCTTCAGCATCTAGTTACATCAATACTATTTTAGATTCAAAATCAATTGTTGATGCAGTGTCACGTGTGAATGCTATGCGTGAAATTGTTACTGCTAATAATCGTATGTTAGAGCAACAAAAAACTGATAAGGAAGCTATTGTAGAAAAACAAAAGGCAAACCAAGAAGCAATTAAGACTTTGGCGGCTAATCGTCAAAAACTTGAAGATGATGCTCAAGTTTTGGAAGTACGTCAGGCTGAGTTAAAAGCGGCTCAATTGAATCTTGCGGCAGAAAAAGCGACTGCTGAAGATGAGAAGTCAGCGTTGTTGGCAGAAAAATCTGCTGCTGAAGAGGCGGCTCGTCAGGCTGCAGCTCGTCAAGCGGCATATGAAGCTCAACAAGTTGCTTTGGCTCAACAACAGGCAGCCTCAATTGTTTCAACACCTGTTGCACAATCTAGTACTGAAACAGTTGTAACTTCTTCTCAAAGTCAAGTAGTTGAACAATCTACAACTGTATCAACACCTTCAAATTCATCCTCTTCATCATCCTCTTCGTCTTCATCAGCAGCATCTAATAATGCAAGATACAATGCTTCATCTTATCCTGTAGGTGAATGTACATGGGGTGTTAAATCTCAACTGTCATGGGTTGGCCCTTATTGGGGTAATGCTAACCAGTGGGTTGCATCTGCACGTGCAGAAGGTTTTAGCGTTGGGACAACTCCGCAAGTTGGAGCAGTTGCTGTTTGGGTTGGTGGAGCATATGGACATGTGGCTTTAGTTACTGCTGTTGAAAGTTCTACAAACATTCAAGTCTCAGAGTCCAACTATATGGGTCGTCGTTATATTGGTAACCACCGCGGTTGGTTTAATCCTACGACAACTTCTGAAGGTACAGTTTATTATATTTATCCTTCATATTGATTTGTTATTTTTATTAGAGCGTAATCATTGTGCGCTCTATTTTTTATTGAAAAATGAAGTAAAAAACGTTAAAATAGTAATGGTAGAAAAATATAGGAGGCAGTCATGTCGTTTACTGACTTAAAATTGTTCGCACTATCATCTAATCAAAAGTTAGCAGAGAAAGTGTCACACATCATAGGGATCCCTTTAGGAAAATCAAGTGTTCGTCAATTTTCAGATGGTGAGATTCAAGTCAATATTGAAGAGTCTATCCGTGGTACGCATGTGTTCATTCTTCAATCAACTAGCTCACCAGTCAATGATAACTTAATGGAAATTTTGATTATGGTAGATGCTCTAAAGCGTGCATCTGCAGAATCAGTAAACGTTGTTATGCCTTACTATGGTTATGCACGTCAAGACCGTAAAGCACGTGCACGTGAGCCAATCACTTCTAAATTGGTTGCAAATATGTTACAGACAGCCGGAGTTGATCGCTTGTTAACGATTGATTTACATGCCGCGCAAATTCAAGGTTTCTTTGATATTCCAGTTGACCATTTGATGGGAGCTCCTTTAATTGGTGATTATTTTGAGCGTCGTGGTATGGTAGGAGATGGCTATGTGGTTGTATCTCCAGACCATGGTGGTGTGACTCGTGCTCGTAAATTAGCTCAATTCTTAAAGACTCCGATTGCAATCATTGATAAACGGCGTAGCATTGATAAGATGAATACATCAGAAGTTATGAATATTATTGGTGATGTTGAAGGGAAAACCTGTATTTTAATTGATGATATGATTGATACAGCAGGTACGATTTGTCATGCTGCAGATGCGTTAGCAGAAGCGGGTGCAACAGCTGTCTATGCTTCTTGTACTCACCCGGTTTTATCAGGACCAGCGATGGATAACATTAGTAAATCAGCTATTAAGAAATTAGTTGTTTTGGATACAATAGAGATTGCTGAGGATCGCTTGATTGACAAGATTGAACATATTTCGACAGCTGAATTATTGGCAGAAGCGATTATTCGTATTCATGAAAAACGTCCACTGTCACCTTTGTTTGAAACAAGTCGTGGTTAATACGTATAAGAAGAGTTAAATGACTCTTCTTTTTTACATTTATTTGGAAATTATATTATAATAGTTCTATATGTTTTTGAGGTGACAGTATGGATTTATTAAATCGTTTCAATAAAAATTTAAATCGAATTGAGGTATCAATGATTCGTCAATTTGATCAGTCAATTTCTGATGTGCCTGGGATTTTAAAACTGACCTTGGGAGAGCCTGATTTTACAACACCGGATCATGTAAAAGAGGCAGCAAAAGCGGCAATTGATGCGAACCAAAGTTACTATACAGGTATGGCTGGACTGCTGGATTTGCGTGAAGCTGCGGCTGAATTTGTAGCTAAAAAATACAATTTAACTTACAATCCAAATACTGAGGTTTTATCAACGATCGGTGCGACCGAGGCTTTATCAGCTAGTTTAGTGGCCATTTTGGAGGCTGGTGATACTGTTCTCCTGCCTGCTCCTGCCTACCCTGGTTATGAACCTATTGTCAATATGGTAGGGGCAGACATCGTTGAAATCGATACGACTGCTAATGATTTTGTATTGACACCTGAGATGTTGGAAGAGGCGATTATTGAGCAGGGGGATAAGCTAAAAGCTATCATTCTCAACTATCCTGCCAATCCAACGGGTGTGACTTACTCACGGGAGCAAATTCAGGCTTTTGCGGATGTCATTCGGAAGTATCCAATTTTTGTCTTGTCTGATGAGGTTTATGCAGAGTTGACTTATACTGGTCAGCAACATACATCAATTGCAGAATTTTTACCAGAGCAAACCATTTTGATTCAAGGACTTTCTAAATCTCATGCTATGACGGGATGGCGGATTGGCTTGATTATGAGTCAGGCTCCGATTATTGCTCAAATAATTAAAAGTCACCAGTATCTAGTAACAGCCGCAGCGACAGCTATGCAATATGGTGCAGTGGAGGCCTTAAAAAATGGTAAGGATGATGCCCTACCGATGCGGGCGGAATATGTCAAGCGTCGGGATTATATCATCGAAAAGATGACTGACTTGGGCTTTAAGATTATCAAACCTGATGGTGCTTTTTATATCTTTGCCAAAATACCTGCGGAATACAATCAGGATTCATTTAGTTTTTTACAGGATTTTGCTAAGAAAAAAGCAGTTGCCTTTATTCCAGGTGCAGCTTTCGGTAAATACGGGGAAGGGTATGTACGTATTTCTTATGCGGCAAGTATGGAAACAATTCAAACAGCTATGGCTCGTTTGAAAGAATATCTTAAAGAAAATGGAACGAATTGAAACCAGAGGAATCGTCCTTTATAATCAAGATTTCCGAGAAGATGATAAACTGGTCAAAATCTTTACCGAGAAGTCTGGCAAGCGAATGTTTTTCGTGAAACATGCCTCTAAGTCCAAGTTGGTAGCCTCTATTCAGCCGTTGACACATGCGGATTTTATTGTCAAAATTAATGATGATGGTTTGTCTTATATAGAAGATTTTCATCAGGTACAGCCATTTAAATCAATTAACGGTGATATTTTCAAGCTCAGCTACGCCACCTATATATTAGCTTTGGCAGATGCGGCCTTGCAGGACAAGGTTTATGATCCAGCGCTTTTTGCTTTCTTGGTCAAAACCTTGGACTTGATGGAGTCGGGTCTGGATTATGAAATTTTAACCAATATCTTTGAAATTCAGCTATTGGGTCGATTTGGTGTTAGTTTGAATTTTCATGAGTGTGCTTTCTGTCATCGAGTAGGTCAGCCTTTTGACTATTCCTACAAGTACAGCGGGGTCTTATGTCCGCAACACTATCAACAAGATGAACGACGGGCTTATCTGGATCCTAATGTTCCCTATTTACTTGATCAATTTCAGGCTATTTCCTTTGATGAGCTGGAAACCATTTCCATCAAGCCTGAGATGAAACGCAAATTACGTTTTTTTATTGACCAGTTGTATGAAGAATATGTGGGGATTCACTTGAAATCAAAGAAATTTATAGATGATTTGTCTTCTTGGGGGCAGATTATGAAACCAAGAACAGAAAATGAGGAAACAGAATGAAACGTATTGCAGTAGATGCTATGGGTGGGGACCATGCCCCTCAGGCAGTGGTAGAAGGTGTCAATCAAGCTTTGGCTACCTTTCCAGATATTGAAATTCAGCTCTATGGCGATGAGGCAAAAATCAAGCATTATTTGACAGCGAAAGAACGTGTCAGCATTGTCCATACGACTGAGAAAATCAATTCAGATGATGAGCCTGTCAAGGCCATTCGTCGGAAGAAAGAGGCTTCTATGGTCCTAGCAACCAAGGCTGTCAAGGATGGCCAAGCAGATGCGGTCTTGTCAGCTGGAAATACAGGTGCTCTTTTGGCGGCAGGCGTCTTTGTGGTCGGTCGCATCAAGCACATTGACCGTCCTGGTCTTATGTCTACCTTGCCGACTATGGACGGTAAGGGATTTGATATGATGGACTTGGGAGCAAATGCTGAAAATACAGCTCATCACCTCTATCAGTATGGTATTCTTGGCTCATTTTACGCGGAGCACGTGCGTGGTGTCAAACAACCTCGTGTGGGACTTTTGAACAACGGTACGGAAGATACCAAGGGAACTCCAGTTCACCAAGAGGCCTATAAACTCTTGGCGGAAGACAAGTCAATCAACTTTATCGGCAATGTGGAAGCGCGTGAGTTGCTCAACAGCGTGGCGGATGTGGTCGTGACGGATGGTTTCACGGGAAACGCTGTGCTGAAAACCATAGAGGGTACAGCAAAATCCATCGTTGGTCAGTTGACTGGCTCAATCAAGAATGGTGGTCTGCGTGCTAAAATTGGTGGTCTACTTGTTAAGCCAACCTTGAAAAAGGCGCTTGGTGCTATGGATTACAAAACAGCTGGCGGGGCAGTTTTGCTAGGTCTAAAAGCTCCAGTTATCAAGGCCCATGGATCCAGCGATGCTCAATCAATTTTCTACACTCTTAAACAGACGCGTTCGATTTTGGAGGCCGGAATTGTGGATAAATCAGTTGCCAAATTTTCTGTAGTGGAGGAAGACAATGAATAGAGAACAAGTCTATCAGCGGGTTGTTGAATTGATTCAAGATGAAAAAGGTGAGGATTTCGATGTTCAACCTGAGTCGACTTTAGCTGATAATATTGCTGCAGATTCTGTTGAAATTATGGAATTTGTGTTAAATTTGGAGGATGAATTTGGAATTGATATTCCAGATACTGCGATTGAGCGCTTTGAAACTCTTTCTGATATTGTTGATTTTGTTTATGAAGAAACACAAAAACGTTCGTAGTTTACGGGCGTTTTTCTTTACTTTTACAGGAAGATTAAGGTATTTCTTGAATATACGAACAAGCTGTGATAAAATAAACAAAAAGGTTAAAATAATTTGTGAAAGGCGAACATTTTTATGAAAACAGACCCTATCTATTCAGGAAAAGCTAAAGATATTTTTGCTACAAGCGATGATGATCAAATTGTTGCAGTCTACAAGGATCAGGCAACGGCTTTTAATGGTGGTAAGAAAGAACAGATTGCTGGGAAGGGTCGGCTTAATAATCTGATTTCTTCACTTATTTTTGAAAAGTTAAATGAGGCTGGTGTAAAAACGCATTTTATCAAGCGTTTATCAGATACGGAACAATTAAATGCGAAGGTGGATATCATTCCTCTTGAGGTTGTATTGCGTAATATTACAGCTGGATCATTTTCAAAACGATTTGGTGTGGAAGAAGGTATTGAGTTAACTCACCCTATTGTTGAGTTTTACTATAAAAAAGATGAGCTAGATGATCCTTTTATTAATGATGAACATGTTGCGTTTCTCAATATAGCTAGCCAAGAGGATATTGCTTATATTAAAGAAGAAACTCGCCGAATCAACGTTTTCTTGAAAGAGCTGTTTGCTCAGATTGGTTTAAAGTTGGTAGATTTCAAATTGGAATTTGGATTTGATAAAACAGGACAAATTATATTGGCTGATGAATTTTCACCAGATAACTGTCGTCTGTGGGATGTGGATGGAAACCATCTTGATAAAGATGTGTTCCGTCGTGGTCTTGGAGAGTTGACCGATGTTTATGAGGTTGTTTTAGAAAAATTGCAGAGCGTGAAATAGGGGATTTTAGAAAGGGATTGAAACCGTCCGGAAAATATGATTAGACTGGGAATTCACTAAATGTATTTGGTGATTTCTAAGTGTAAGACAGCTTTTCTTGTCGGACTTGGTATCTTGAATATGGCAAAACGTATTTTTGTTGAAAAAAAAGCAGATTTTCAAATTAAGGCAGAAGCTCTTCTCGAAGAATTGGTTCACAATTTGCAGTTGACTAGTCTATCCAATCTTCGATTAGTACAGGTATATGATATTTTCAATTTAGAGGAAGAATTGCTTGAACAAGCGATTAAGCATATCTTCATGGAACAGGTAACAGATAAGGCGTTGTTGGAAGAAGAACTGGGTTTAGAAAGCTCAGTCTATTTTGCCATTGAGGCTCTCCCTGGTCAATTTGATCAACGTGCAGCTAGTAGCCAAGAGGCTCTCCTTTTATTGGGTAGCCGTCAAAATGTACGTGTTCATACTGGTCAGCTTTTTATCTTAAATGGAAATGTACTAGAAGAAGAATTGGCTGCAATTAAGAATTATCTTCTTAATCCTGTTGATTCTCGTTTCAAAGATATGGAATCGCCTTTGCTGGAACAGGAATTTTCTGTTTCAGACAGCTCTATTCCAAATTTAGAATTTTTTGAAAACTATAGTGCTGAAGACTTTGCGATGTACAAGCGTGAAGTTGGTTTGGCCATGGAAGTGGAGGATTTATTATTTATCCAAGACTATTTCAAATCAATCGGTCGAGTGCCAACTGAAACAGAGCTCAAAGTCTTAGATACTTATTGGAGTGACCACTGCCGTCATACGACATTTGAAACAGAACTCAGAACGATTGACTTTTCAGCTTCAAAATTCCAAAAGCAATTGCAGGCGACATATGACAAATACATTGCGATGCGATCAGAATTAGGTCGATCAGACAAGCCTCAAACTTTAATGGATATGGCTACTATTTTTGGTCGCTATGAGCGTGTGAATGGTCGATTGGATGATATGGAAGTTTCTGATGAGATTAACGCTTGTTCAGTAGAAATTGAAGTGGACGTGGATGGAGTGAAGGAACCTTGGCTTCTCATGTTCAAAAATGAAACACATAATCACCCAACAGAGATTGAACCTTTTGGTGGGGCAGCAACTTGTATTGGTGGTGCTATCCGTGATCCGTTGTCAGGTCGGTCTTATGTCTATCAAGCAATGCGGATTTCAGGTGCAGGAGATATCACTCAACCATTAACTGCAACACGTGATGGGAAATTACCACAACAAATCATTTCAAAAACAGCTGCACATGGCTATTCTTCTTACGGCAACCAAATTGGTCTTGCGACGACCTATGTCCGTGAATACTTCCACCCAGGTTTCGTTGCCAAACGTATGGAACTTGGAGCGGTGATTGGAGCTGCTCCGAAAGAAAATGTAGTCCGTGAAAAACCGGTGGCTGGTGATGTGGTCATCTTACTTGGTGGTAAAACAGGACGAGATGGTATTGGTGGAGCAACAGGTTCGTCTAAGGTTCAGACTGTCGAATCGGTCGAAACAGCTGGTGCAGAAGTTCAAAAGGGAAATGCTATTGAAGAACGTAAAATTCAGCGTTTATTCCGAAATGGACAAGTGACACGTCTGATTAAAAAGTCGAATGACTTTGGTGCAGGGGGTGTCTGTGTAGCGATTGGTGAGTTAGCAGATGGTTTGGAAATAGATTTAGATAAGGTGCCACTCAAGTATGCAGGTTTGAATGGAACTGAGATTGCCATTTCAGAATCACAAGAGCGGATGAGTGTAGTCGTTCGTCCAGAGGATGTAGAAACTTTTATCGAAGCCTGTCGTGAAGAAAATATCCATGCTGTTGTAGTAGCTAAAGTGACGGATAAACCAAATCTAGTCATGACTTGGAATGGCCAAACGATTGTTGATTTGGAACGTTCTTTCCTTGATACAAATGGTGTTCGTGTAGTAGTTGATGCAAAAGTAGTTGACAATGCTGTCAACCTTCCCGAATTACGTCAGACATCACTTGAAACCCTAGAAGAGGATTTGAAGACAATTCTTTCAGACCTCAACCATGCTAGCCAAAAAGGATTGCAGACTATTTTTGACTCTTCAGTTGGTCGTTCAACAGTGAATCATCCACTTGGTGGCCGTTATCAGTTGACGCCGACAGAAAGTTCCGTTCAAAAGTTACCTGTCCAAGATGGTGTGACGACAACAGCTTCGGTTATGGCGCAAGGGTACCATCCATATTTAGCAGAGTGGTCTCCATATCATGGTGCAGCGTATGCGGTGATTGAAGCAACAGCTCGTTTGGTTGCAACAGGTGCAAACTGGTCTAAGGCCCGTTTCTCTTATCAAGAGTATTTCCAAAGAATGGATAAACAGGCGGAACGGTTTGGACAGCCTGTAGCGGCTTTACTTGGCTCAATTGAGGCTCAAATTCAGTTAGGTTTACCATCTATTGGGGGTAAGGACTCTATGTCTGGTACCTTTGAAGAACTAACGGTTCCTCCGACCCTAGTTGCTTTTGGTGTAACCACTGCAGATAGTCGCAAGGTTCTTTCTCCTGAGTTCAAAACAACCAGTGAGAATATCTATTATCTTCCAGGTCAAATTTTATCGGAAGATATAGATTTTACATTCATCAAGTCAAACTTTGAGACTTTTGAAAAATGGCAGAATACTTATTCGATTACAGCAGCAAGTGCTGTTAAGTATGGTGGTGTTTTAGAAAGTATCGCCTTGATGACTTTTGGAAATCAGATTGGTGCGACAATTGAATTAGAAACCGTGGAAACATGTCTGACAGGTCAATTAGGTGGTTTTGTCTTTACTTCTACTGAAGAAATTTCAGAAGCAGTGAAAATTGGACAGACGACAGAAGAGTTTGCACTTGTTGTCAATGGTGTCAAGTTGTTTGGACAAGATGTACAAGCTACTTTTGAAGGAAAACTTGAAGAGGTCTATCCTACAGAATTTAAACAAAACACTTCTATAGAGGATGTCCCAGCCATTGCGAAAACAACGATTCGTAGAGCCAAGAAAAAAGTTGATGTTCCACTGGTGTACATTCCAGTTTTCCCAGGAACTAACTCTGAGTATGACTCAGCCAAGGCGTTTGAACAAGCTGGTGCCCAGGTAAATCTAGTACCATTTGTTACCTTAGATGGAAAGAGTATCGAACATTCCGTTGACACAATGGTGGACAATATTGACAAGGCTAATATTCTTTTCTTTGCAGGTGGTTTTTCAGCAGCAGATGAGCCAGATGGTTCTGCTAAATTTATCGTGACTATCTTGCGAAATGCCAAGGTCCGTTCAGCTATCGACCAGTTTATCGAAAAAGGTGGTCTCATTATCGGGATCTGTAATGGTTTCCAAGCCCTTGTTAAATCAGGCTTATTACCTTATGGGAATTTTGAAGAAGTAGTGGAAACCAGTCCAACTCTCTTCTATAACGATGCTAACCAGCACGTTGCAAAAATGGTTGAGACACGCATTGCTAATGTAAATTCTCCATGGTTATCAGGGGTTCAAGTTGGAGATATTCACGCTATTCCAGTTTCTCATGGTGAAGGGAAATTTGTAGTTACAGATGAAGAATTTGAAGTCTTGCGCAACAATGGCCAAATTTTCAGTCAATACGTGGATTTCACTGGTCAACCAAGTATGGATTCAAAATACAATCCAAATGGCTCATATCATGCGATAGAAGGAATTACTAGTGCCAATGGTCAAATCATTGGGAAAATGGGACATTCAGAGCGTTATGAAACTGGTCTCTTCCAAAATATTCCGGGGAATAAAGACCAGGGCTTATTTGCATCAGCGGTTCGCTATTTTACAGAATAAGAAAGTTCAGCAATCATTCTGGTTGAATAAACATAATAAAGGGAATAACATGTACGAAGTTAAATCACTTAATGAAGAATGCGGAGTCTTCGGGATTTGGGGTCATCCGCAAGCTGCTCAGGTCACATATTTTGGACTCCATAGTTTGCAGCACCGAGGTCAAGAAGGCGCAGGGATTTTAGCAAATGATAAAGGACATTTACGTCGTCATCGGAATACAGGGTTGATTGCGGATGTTTTTAAAAAGTCAGAAGACCTAGAACGTCTCACTGGGAGAGCAGCGATAGGTCATGTTCGCTATGCTACGTCAGGTTCAGCTTCTATCCATAACATTCAACCTTTTCTCTTTGATTTTTCAGATATGCAAGTTGGACTAGCTCATAATGGCAATTTGACTAATGCAGTTAGTTTAAAGGCAGAATTAGAAAAAAATGGTTCGATTTTTTCAAGTTCATCTGATACTGAAATTCTGATGCATTTGATTCGTCGCAGTCATAATCCAGACCTGATGGGTAAAATCAAGGAAGCTCTTAATACTGTCAAGGGTGGATTTGCCTACTTGATTATGTTAGAGGATAAAATGGTTGCAGCCTTGGATCCAAACGGTTTTCGTCCATTATCTATTGGAAAGATGAAGAACGGGGCTTGGGTCGTTGCCAGCGAGACATGTGCGTTTGAAGTTGTTGGAGCAGAATGGGTTCGTGATGTTGAGCCGGGAGAGATGGTCATTATTGATGATTCAGGAATTCGCTATGATACCTATACGACGGATACACAACTTGCAGTTTGTTCGATGGAATATATCTACTTTGCGCGTCCAGATTCTGTCATTCATGGGATAAATGTTCATACCGCCCGAAAAAATATGGGGCGCCGTTTGGCTCAAGAATTTCAACACGAAGCAGATATTGTTGTTGGTGTGCCTAATTCATCACTTTCAGCTGCAATGGGTTTTGCAGAGGAGTCCGGTTTGCCAAATGAGATGGGGCTGATTAAAAATCAGTACATTCAAAGGACCTTTATCCAGCCTACACAGGAATTACGGGAACAGGGTGTTCGCATGAAGTTATCAGCTGTTTCCAGTGTTGTTAAGGATAAGCGCGTGGTTATGATTGACGATTCAATTGTTCGAGGAACAACGAGTCGTCGTATTGTCCAACTGTTACGTGATGCTGGTGCGAAAGAGGTCCATGTTGCTATCGGTAGTCCAGAACTGAAGTATCCATGTTTTTATGGAATTGACATTCAAACACGTAGAGAACTGATTTCAGCCAATCATTCTGTAGATGAGGTTTGTGAAATTATAGGAGCTGATAGCCTTACCTATCTGTCATTAGATGGTTTGATAGACTCGATTGGTATAAAAACAGACGCACCAAAGGGTGGACTCTGTGTGGCGTATTTTGATGGAGAATTTCCAACGCCCCTTTATGACTATGAGGAAGAATATCTTCGAAGCTTAGAAGAGAAAACTAGTTTCTACATAGAGAATGTCAAAAGAGATAAATAAGTGTCAATCAATATTGACAACCTTGTAAACCTTGTCAATCAACTGTAAAGTTTTTAGAGGAAAGGAAATAGAATGACGAATAAAAATGCTTATGCTCAGTCAGGAGTGGATGTCGAAGCGGGTTATGAAGTAGTTGAACGTATCAAAAAACACGTTGCTCGGACAGAGCGATTGGGTGTCATGGGGGCACTAGGTGGTTTTGGTGGTATGTTTGACCTAACCAAATTAGATGTGAAAGAGCCTGTTTTAGTATCAGGAACTGATGGTGTTGGTACTAAGCTTATGCTTGCAATTCAATATGACAAACATGACACAATTGGCCAAGATTGTGTTGCGATGTGTGTCAACGATATTATTGCAGCAGGTGCAGAACCGCTTTATTTCCTTGACTATATTGCGACAGGGAAAAATGAGCCAGCTAAATTGGAACAAATAGTGGCAGGTGTTGCAGAAGGCTGTGTCCAAGCAGGTTGCGGGTTGATTGGTGGTGAAACTGCTGAAATGCCTGGCATGTACGGCGAAGATGATTATGATTTAGCCGGTTTTGCAGTCGGAATCGCTGAGAAATCACAAATTATTGACGGAAGTAAGGTCAAAGAAGGTGATATCTTACTCGGGTTAGCTTCAAGTGGCATCCACTCTAATGGTTATTCATTGGTTCGCCGTGTTTTTGCGGATCTTGATGGTGACGCTCTGTTGCCAGAGCTCAATGGCAAAGCTCTTAAGGATGTCTTACTAGAACCAACACGTATTTATGTCCAACAAGTACTACCATTGGTAAAAGATGAACTTGTAAATGGTATCGCTCATATCACTGGTGGTGGATTTATTGAAAATATCCCTCGTATGTTTTCAGATGATTTAGCAGCAGAGATTGAAGAAGATAAGATTCCAGTCCTTCCTATCTTCACCGCCCTTGAAACATATGGCAAAATCAAACACGAAGAAATGTTTGAAATCTTCAATATGGGGATTGGTTTGGTGTTGGCAGTCAGTCCTGAAAAGGTTGACAAGGTTCGAGAATCAGTCAATGAAGATGTTTATGAAATTGGTCGTATTGTAATCAAAGAAGACAAGAGTGTGATAATCAAATGAAGCGAATAGCAATTTTTGCCTCTGGTAATGGTTCCAATTTTCAAGTTATAGCTGAACAATTCAAGGTACATTTTGTTTTTTCAGATCATAGAGATGCTTTCGTTTTAAAGAGAGCTGAAACATTAGGAGTTCCAGCCTATGCTTTTGAACTGAAGGAGTTTGCTGATAAACAGGCATATGAACAAGCACTCATTGACTTATTGGACAAACACCAGATTGATCTGGTTGTTTTAGCTGGCTATATGAAGATTGTTGGCCCTACATTGCTTGCTAAGTACGAGGGACGGATTATCAATATTCATCCAGCTTATCTGCCAGAATTTCCAGGAGCCCATGGGATTGAAGATGCCTGGGAAGCTGACGTTCCAGAGAGTGGTGTGACGGTTCACTGGGTCGACAGTGGTGTTGATACAGGTCAAATTATTAAACAAGTCCGTGTACCTAGGTTGGCTGATGATCATTTGGAGCAGTTTGAGGAACGGATTCACGCCGCAGAATATCAGCTTTATCCAACAGTTTTAGAAGAGCTGGGGGTGGAAAGGATAGAGTTATGATAAAGAAAATAATCTCATTCGTTTTGGTATTTGTTTTAGCTGCTCTGCTATTTAATAGCTTTATTTTTGCAAACTTAGAAAATCCAGCACGTTTGATATTGGCCTATGGATTATCCTTGATTTTATCAGGATTTTTAATGACTCAAATCAAATAGTAAAAGTGTAGAAGAAGGAGTAAATATGACAAAGCGTGCGTTAATTAGCGTATCTGATAAAAATGGTATCGTGGAATTTGCCAAGGAACTAAACAGTTTTGGTTGGGAGATTATCTCAACTGGCGGTACAAAAGTTATATTGGATCAGGCGGGTATTCCCACTATTGCCATTGATGATGTGACAGGTTTTCCAGAGATGATGGATGGTCGTGTCAAGACTCTTCATCCGAAAATTCACGGTGGTTTGTTGGCACGTCGGGATTTGGACAGCCATTTGCAAGCTGCCAGCGACCATGAAATTGACTTGATTGATTTGGTGGTAGTCAACCTTTATCCATTCAAAGAAACAATTCTTCGCCCGGATGTAACCTATGATTTGGCAGTGGAGAACATTGACATTGGTGGTCCATCTATGTTGCGCTCAGCGGCCAAGAATCATGCCAGTGTGACAGTTGTGGTAGACCCGGCAGATTATCCAACAGTTTTAGGAGAAATAGCAGAGCGGGGGGAAACTAGCTACTCAACGCGTCAGCGATTAGCAGCGAAGGTCTTTCGTCATACCGCAGCTTACGACGCTTTAATAGCTGATTATTTCACTAAGCAAGTAGGTGAAGAGAAACCTGAGAAACTTACTCTTACTTATGACCTTAATCAGCCAATGCGCTATGGAGAAAATCCACAACAAAATGCGGATTTCTATCAAAACGCACTTCCGACTGCATATTCCATTGCATCTGCTAAGCAGTTAAACGGGAAGGAACTATCCTTCAATAACATTCGTGATGCGGATGCCGCTATTCGTATTATCCGTGATTTCAAGGACCGTCCAACTGTTGTAGCTCTTAAACATATGAATCCATGTGGTATCGGACAAGCAGATACTATTGAAAATGCGTGGGATTATGCTTATGAGGCTGATCCAGTATCGATTTTCGGAGGAATCGTTGTACTCAACAGGGAAGTAGATGCTGCGACTGCTGAAAAGATGCATCCGATTTTCTTAGAGATCATCATCGCACCGAGCTACTCGGCAGAAGCGTTAGCAATTTTGACCAATAAAAAGAAAAATCTTCGCATTTTGGAATTGGCTTTTGATGCTCAAGATGCTAGTGAAGTAGAAAAGGAATTCACAGGCGTTGTTGGTGGTCTCTTGGTGCAGAATCAGGACGTGGTGGTGGAAAACCCAGCGGACTGGCCGGTTGTGACTGAGCGTCAACCGTCCGAGCAAGAGTGGGCGGCCATGGAGTTCGCCTGGAAGTCTTCTAAGTATGTCAAATCCAACGGGATCATCATCACCAATGACAAGATGACCTTGGGAGTGGGACCGGGGCAAACCAACCGTGTAGCTTCCGTCCGCATTGCTATCGAGCAAGCTAAGGACCGTTTGGATGGTGCTGTTTTAGCATCGGATGCATTCTTCCCATTTGCAGATAATGTGGAAGAGATTGCTGCAGCAGGTATTAAGGCTATCATTCAGCCAGGTGGATCCGTCCGTGACCAGGATTCCATTGACATGGCCAACAAGTACGGCTTGACCATGGTCTTTACGGGAGTCAGACATTTTAGACATTGAGAAATTTGCTCACCTTGTGTGAGCTTTTTCCATTCCCGAACATTCTCCTGTTTTTTCTATTAAAATCCGTCTGTTTTTGCTATACTGTTCATATAAAATCCGTTTTTGAGGTGAATACATGAAACTCTTGGTTGTTGGGTCTGGTGGTCGTGAACATGCGATTGCAAAGAAGTTGTTGGCATCTGATCAGGTAGAACAGGTCTTTGTTGCTCCTGGAAATGATGGAATGATTTTGGATGGGATTGAATTAGTGAATATCGGTATTTCCGAACATTCTGCATTAATCAACTTTGCAAAGGAAAATGACATTGTATGGACTTTTGTTGGTCCAGACGATGCTTTAGCAGCGGGTATCGTTGATGATTTTGAACAGGCTGGGTTAAAGGCATTTGGTCCGAGTCGTCTCGCCGCGGAGCTAGAGTGGTCAAAAGACTTTGCTAAGCAAATCATGGTCAAATACGGCATTCCAACAGCAGCCTTTGGCACATTTTCCAACTTCGAAGAAGCCAAAGCCTACATCGAAGAGCAGGGCGCACCAATCGTGGTCAAGGCGGACGGATTGGCACTGGGCAAGGGTGTGGTCGTGGCGGAAACTGTCGAGCAGGCGGTCGAAGCGGCACGGGAGATGCTCTTGGACAACAAGTTCGGTGACTCGGGTGCCCGCGTAGTCATCGAGGAGTTTTTGGAGGGTGAGGAGTTCTCGCTCTTTGCCTTGGTCAACGGCAACCAGTTCTATATCCTGCCGACAGCCCAGGACCACAAGCGTGCCTTTGACGGCGACCAAGGTCCTAATACAGGCGGCATGGGTGCCTACGCTCCAGTGCCTCACATATCTCAAAGTGTGGTGGACACAGCAGTTGACACCATTGTCAAGCCTATTCTTGCGGGCATGATTGCTGAAGAGCGACCTTATCTTGGCGTGCTCTATGCTGGCTTGATTCTGACCGATCAAGGTCCTAAAGTCATTGAGTTCAACGCTCGATTTGGCGACCCAGAAACTCAGATTATCCTACCTCGCTTGACCTCTGACTTTGCTCAGAACATTGACGACATCCTCCACAAACGCACGACACAGCTGACTTGGCTAGATAGTGGCGTGACGCTTGGGGTAGTGGTGGCATCAAATGGCTATCCTTTGGATTACGAAAAAGGTGTGGTATTGCCAGCAAAGACCGAGGGAGACATCACGACCTACTATGCAGGGGCTCGTTTTGCGGAAAATAGCAGAGCACTGCTATCAAACGGCGGTCGGGTCTATATGTTAGTCACCACAGCAGACACCGTCCAAGAAGCCCAGGAAAAAATTTACTCGGAGCTGAAGAAACAAGATACAACAGGCCTCTTTTATCGGACAGATATTGGAAGTAAAGCTGTTAAATAACTTGGTATAAGAAAAGGAAGTGCAAATATGAACATTCCAATTTCCATCATTATGGGTTCTAGTTCTGACTGGAAAACCATGAAAAAAGCAGCCGAAGTGCTGGATAAATTTGGCGTAGCCTATGAAAAGAAAGTGGTTTCTGCCCATCGCACGCCCGACCTAATGTTCCGTCACGCCGAGGAAGCGCGTGGCCGTGGTATCAAGGTTATTATCGCAGGAGCGGGTGGTGCGGCTCATTTGCCGGGTATGGTGGCAGCTAAGACAACCCTGCCTGTCATCGGTGTCCCTGTCCAATCTCGTGCCCTAAGTGGTGTGGATTCGCTCTATTCTATCGTGCAGATGCCCGGCGGTGTGCCTGTTGCAACCATGGCTATTGGTGAAGCAGGTGCGACCAATGCGGCTCTGACAGCTCTTCGCATTCTCTCCATTGAAGACCAAACCATTGCAGCTCAGCTGGTAGACTTTGCCAAGGAGCAGGAAAAAATTGCGGAGGCTATGTCAGATGAACTCATCTAAAACGATAGGAATTATTGGCGGTGGTCAGCTAGGTCAGATGATGGCCATTTCCGCTATTTACATGGGTCACAAGGTGATCACGCTGGATCCTGCGGCGGACTGCCCAGCCTCCAAGGTCAGCGAGGTTATCGTCGCTCCCTATCACGATGTGGCGGCCCTCAAACAGTTGGCGGAGCGGTGCGATGTCCTGACCTACGAGTTTGAAAATGTCGATGCCGACGGACTGGACGCGGTCATCAAAGACGGCCAGCTGCCTCAGGGAACAGACCTTCTTCGCATTTCCCAGAACCGCATTTTTGAGAAGGATTTTTTGGCCAAAAAAGCTGGCGTGCAAGTCGCCCCCTACAAAGTCGTCACATCTAGCCTAGACCTAGAAGGTTTGGACCTTAGTAAAAACTACGTCTTGAAAACAGCCACTGGGGGCTATGATGGACATGGCCAGAAGGTCATTCGAGAAGGGGTGGACTTGGTAGAGGCTAGTCAACTGGCAAATTCTGCCGAGTGTGTCTTGGAAGAGTTTGTGAATTTCGACCTAGAAATCTCCGTCCTTGTGTCTGGGAATGGCTCCGACTATACCGTCTTTCCTGTACAGGAAAATATCCACCGCAATAATATTCTTTACAAGACCATCGTGCCTGCCCGTATTTCAGATGAACTTGCTGAAAAAGCCAAAACCATGGCACTGCAAATCGCCGGCAAGCTCCATTTAGCAGGCACCCTCTGTGTTGAAATGTTTGTGGCAGGGCAAGAAATTCTTGTGAATGAGATTGCCCCTCGACCACACAATTCAGGACACTATTCTATTGAAGCTTGTAATTTTTCACAGTTTGATACCCATATACAGGGTATCCTTGGTCAACCCCTACCTCCTATCCGCCTGCTCTCTCCAGCCGTTATGATCAACGTCCTCGGACAAGACATGGAAGCAGCACAAGCCTTTTCTCAAGAAAATCCTAACGCATATCTTCATTTTTATGGTAAACTAGAAGCGAAGCACAATCGCAAAATGGGACATGTGACGGTGTTGACGGATGACGTTGAGGTAGAGTTGTAGGGGATTTCGAAATTCAAGTAAAACCCATTACATTTAAAGATAGGAAGGAGAGAGGGCAAGTTCGAGTATTTTAACTCGGTCTAAAAGCGTTGGAAAAAAGATAAACTGCCTTTTGTGTTAGCACACAGCGTTAGTTTCCTATTTTTCTCTTGCTTTCTTAACGCCCTCTGTATCATAAACAATGATCAATCGTTATTCCCGCCCAGAGATGGCGGCTATTTGGAGTGAAGAGAACAAGTACAAGG
>OBID01000330.1_pt1 | contig 20360 bp, 21 predicted proteins | sample 1519781 | NCBI WGS metagenome assembly OBID01 (sample SAMEA3991478, study PRJEB22521) | metagenome | biome: anthropogenic terrestrial biome; feature: sewage plant; material: sludge | place: Sweden | collected 2012-09-26 | reverse complement strand
AGCAGCAGTACCGTCAAGCGTCATAACCCGTGTCCGGCCCACGGGGAGATGCCCAGTTCTCGCCGATGAGCCCGCGGACATCGACGGCGTCCCCCTTCTGGCTCGGTTCCAAGGCCAATCGATGTTCGATACTGCGCCGGTTGTCGCTCTCGATCCGCTCCTGGCCGAGTCGTGGCAGGCGAAGTACCCGATCCTTGACGCCGACCGCGATCTCCGAAGACTCCACGAAGCCCTCGGCCTCGTCCTCCTCGACGACCCCGATACCGGCGTCAAGGTCACCCCCTTGCCCAACGGGACGAGCGAGGAACTACGCGCCAGCGCGGAAGACAGACTGACGATGGCCAAGCCCTACCTGGCAGCCGTAGCGGTGGCGAACACGCCGTCTCGGGAACGGGAGGTCCTCCGTGGCCTCAGCCGCCTTGAGGTGGTGGCATGCCAAGACCTGGTTCTCCGCTACCGGTTTCGCGGCGAGACAATCGATCGTCCCGAAGCGACCTCGTACATCGCCGTGCGACGGGAGGTCGTCAAGGGTGCGATCCACCGCAACATCGGGACCGCGCATCTCGAGGTCGTTGCCGAGACCAATCGGCCGGACTGGTACGCCTTCGGTCCCCAACTCGCTGAGTTCCTTCAAGTGCCGACCCAGGGCGACGCCTTCGCCGTCCTGCTGAGCGGATCCGATGATGACCGTCGGCGCTACCTGGCATCACGCCGGATCCCGATCGAAACGGTCGACGCCATGCGAGAGGCTCTCAACCTGCCGATCGAAGAGGAGCTGGACAGCGACATCCTTGATCTTCTCGACGGTCTCACCGACATCGACGACTTGCAGCCGGGGCCGGGTCGAAACGACACGGACGAGCGGGCGGACGAGCCGACACCGCCAACGGGGGTCGATGAGGACGAGTCGGACGAGGAGCCGCTGCCGCCGCTCGACCTGACCGGAATCACCCTGACCGACGTCGATGCCGCTGAGGTCGACGCAAAGGAACGTGCCGGTGGCCCCGGTGGAGGTGGACTTGGCGCTCCCGGACCCGTTGACCACGACCAGGCGGACCGACGTCAGCGCGAGATCGGCCGTCGAGGTGAGCGAGTCGCGTTCGACAAGGAACGAGAGCGCGTCCATGCATTCGGCGGCGACCCCGCCGTGGTGCGGTGGCGATCACAGCACCACCCGTTTGCGCCCTATGACATCGAAAGCATCGACGAGGATGGCCAGCGCATCTACATCGAGGTGAAGGCGACGACAGGTGAAGACCCCAGTGGCTCGTTCACGATCAGCCAGGCGGAACTGCTGGAGGCCCTCCGACACCGGAGCTGCTTCTACATCTACCGAGTCACCTCGACAGCCACCGCAACACCGCAGGTGCACCGGTATCGGGACCCAGCCCACCTGCTCGCCGAGGGGCGGGCTGCCCTGCACTTGGCCGATGCTCGCCTGAGCCTGGGCAAGCCCGGCCCAGGGGCGTGACGGCGCTGGTCATCCCTGTGCCGAGTCAGCGGGGATGTTTGACCTTGAGGCCACCCTTGTCGGGCAATGAAGCCAAGCCGCGACGACTGCGCTTCGTATGTTGATCGTCAGTGGTCATGAGGTGTCACGAGGTCGTGAACGCCAGTACGACGAACGCGGCGATCGCCACAGCGACACCGCCGTAGAACCACGTCACGTGCTCTCGATCGGCGATCAGCCGCCGAATAGCCCGAGGCCGGAACCGATGATCGACGAAAACGCGCCCGATGCCAAACTGATAGCTTGTCGATTCGGCGCCGGGGCCTTCCCGAAGGGTGTCGATTATCGACTCCAACCGATTTGAATGGTCAATGAGCATCGCCTCCTGCGACATGTAGATCGTCTCCAGCAGAAAGAACACCATTCCCACGATCGGGGCAAGGAGACTCAACGCCGGCTCCTCCTGCTGGATTGATATCGCGGCGGTGGCGGTCACCAAGCTTACGAGCCAGGCTCTCGCTCGCTGCCGATGATCATCGAAGCGAGCAATGCTCGCTTGAGTCCGTTCGTACTCGACGAGCACGGCCATCCAGGTGCGATCATCGCCGACCGCCGGGGGAGATCTGCTCTCTTTCTCTTTCAGATGTGCTCTCTTTCCCTTTCGCAGGCCGCCGTACGCGACCCACCCGCCGACGCTCGCCCTAGCGGTGGAGGTTCGCCATCGGTGGCGGATAGTAGCCTTGGGCGAAGCACGGTTCAAGAGGTCGCGAGTGGAGGTGGGATACAAGCGAATGCGCTGGTCACAGAGAGATCCGTCTCAGCAGGGCACGTGGCACGGCCGGACTTTGACTAGTGAGCGTAGATTCTGCTGCTAGCGTCGACTCGTACTTCGGATGCCGCACGAAAGGATGGCCGAAGGTGGCACGCAAGATCGCTGTGTGCCTCTCAGGGGGTGGAACGAGAGCGGCGAGCTTTTCCGCCGGAGTTCTTCATGCGATGGCCGAGCAAGAGATGCTACAAGATGTCGTCCTATACTGCTCAACGTCGGGTGGGTCCATAACAAACGCGTTCATCGGTACCAGGTTGGCCTTTGCCAATCAGGCAATTGGCCCCGACAAAGCGGCGTTCCTCGCGGATCAACTGCGCAAGTACAACTACAACCTAGGTAGGGTAGCTGTGTCTCCATACAGCCGCTCCCTGCGTACGCGCCTATCTCCCTTCGTTCTACTGATACCGCTCATAGCGATAGTGTCCACAGTGGCAGGCCTAAGTATGGCCTCGAGGACTGGCCAGCTATTCGCATTGCTGATCTCGGTCTCAATCGCACTCTGGGCTCTCGACTTGGTAGGCGGCCATTCCATGCGTGAGCTAGAAAGTAGACTGCGAGATGGTCTGAATGATGTCATGTTCAATACATCTGACGCTCGGGGCGTCTTTCTTGACGATGCCATGAGAGGATCTCCGGCTGAGCACGTATTCGTAGCTACCGATGTCACGACCTACGATCCAGTCTATGTTGCACGAGATTCTCTCGTTATTGAGGGCGAGCGTGAGGTATGTCCTGTCCTTCTCTTGGACGCGGTCATTGACACTATGCGGTTCCCAGGATACCTAAGTCCAAGAGGCGTGAAGGTTCCGCGACTTGTCGTAGGCGCGCAGCTGCAGGACAATACTCCAGGGCGCTGGTGGAAGCGGGCACGAATGCTAGGGCGCGCAGAAGGAGTTGTCTACTTGGCTGATGGCGGAATAGTAGATAATCACGCAACTTCGTATCTGTTGCGCGACTCAGTGACGTCATCACTGGACATGTTAGTAAGTATTTGCGCTGATCGCGGGCTACCAAGTAGCTCCGTACACCGGTACACGGCGCGCGGCCGGTTAAGAGCTCTGACCAACGCAATCAGAGGGGTACATGCTAAGGCGTCCCGCTCGAATCTTGATCACATCAGGAGGCTGTATCCTGATCTGGCTGTCGTTACGGTGTCTCTGCCGTCTGGCTCGGGCGGGCGCACCTCGCTCGGGCGGGTTCGCCGTCGAAAGGGTCGGTCTGCCTTCGAGATCGGTCAGGACATTGCGCACGCGGAGTTTGCACACTGGCGAACCGACTAGAGAGCTTCTCAACCCATCGCCACGGAACCGTTGCGTCGACAGGGGCCCGCCGCCGGCAGCAAGCGCCTCGGCCACCAGTCTCCTGGCCAGCTCGCGGTCTGACTCGGCCGCGGTCGTACGCTCCTCGGTTGGCGAGGCGGCATTCTTACCCCGGCGGTTCGCCGGACGAGGCGCGGGTACTGTCGCTGGCTGACGATGTGCGCGGAGGTGACGGATGCGAAGGGAGACTGAGGCCACGTGCGACGTCGCCGTTGTCGGTGGTTGCGGTCGGGCTGGCATGCCGTTGTGCGTGGCGCTCGCCAACGCGGGGCTGTCAGTAGTAGGCGTCGACCGGGACGAGCGAGCCGTCGACTTGGCGGAGACGGGGCGGTTTCCGTTCCGCGAGGAACGTGGCGACGAGCAGCTGAAGTTGGCTCGGGCGTCGGGGCGGCTACGCTTCACGACCCGACCGGACGCAGTCGGCATGGCCGACGCGGTGGTTATCGTCATCGGGACCCCGGTAGGCGACGGGCTCGAAGCCGACCCGAAGATCGTTCTTGCAGCGTTGCGCGAGCTGCTCCCGTACCTCCGCTTGGGGCAGCTCGTGGTGCTGAGGAGCACCGTGTGTGTCGGTGTCACCGCCGCAGTGGAGGCAATCCTCGACCCGCTCGGGATTGACGTCGTCACCTGCCCGGAGCGCACGGCCGAGGGTCGGGCCTTGGTCGAGCTGCCGGTGCTCCCGCAGATCGTGGGGGCGCGGACATCGGGTGCACTCGCTCGGGCGTCCGATCTGTTCGGCGCGGTTGTCGGCGAGATTGTCGCGGTCTCGCCGGAGGAGGCGGAGCTCGCCAAGCTGTTCACGAACACCTGGCGGTATGTACGATTCGCGGCAGCCAACCAGTTCTTCATGGTCGCCAACGACCTCGGCATCGATTTCGAGCGCGTGCGCATCGCCATGACGCACCGGTATCCGCGCGCCGCCGATATTCCGCCGGCTGGCCTGGCATCGGGACCATGCCTGCTGAAAGACACTTTGCAGCTCGCTGGGTCGCACCCAAGCGAGGTCGTCCTGGCGGCGGCGTCCATGGCGGTGAACGAGGGTCTTCCGGCGTACCTTGTGGGCCGTGCTGAGGCCAGATGGCCGCTGGCCGAGTGCACCGTCGGCATCCTCGGCATGTCCTTCAAGGCCGAGAGCGACGACGTCCGATCGAGCCTGGCGCAGGAGCTGCGCCGGCTCCTCGAGGTGCGGGCCGCCAGGGTGCTATGCACGGACCCCTACGTGACCGTGGACCCCACCCTGGTCCCAATGGAGGTCGTCCTGGCTGAGGCCGACGTGCTATTCATCGGGGCGCCGCACGCCGTGTACCGCATGGAGGATCTCGCAGAACGGGACGTCGTGGACGTGTGGAACCTCCTCGCCCGAGGCGTGCTGACGTGACGCGCGTGCTCGTTACCGGCGCAGCTGGGTTCATCGGGGGCTACGTCGTCGACGAGCTACTCCGACGGGGCCACGACGTTGTCGGCCTCGACGACCTGTCGAAGTACGGGTCGGTGGCGCGCTCGTATGACGATGATCCGCGGTTCCGGCTCATCGTGGGCGACGCCCGCGACGCCGGGCTGATGGACCGGTTGCTTGAGGGGTGCGATCACCTGATCGCCGGTGCCGCCATGGTCGGCGGCATCGCCTACTTCCACCGGCACGCGTACGACCTGCTGGCGTGCAACGAGCGCATCGTGAGCGCTGCCTGCGACGCCGCTATCCGCGCCCACCGCCGCGGCGATCTGCAGAAGGTAACGTTCGTCAGTTCATCGATGGTGTACGAGAGCACCGACCGGTGGCCGAGCCGGGAGGGCGACGAGCTGCAGATTCCGCCGCCCCGCTCCTCGTACGGGTTCCAGAAGCTCGCCGTCGAGTACTTCGCCCGGGCCGCCCACGATCAGCACGGCCTGCCCTTCTCCATCGTGCGACCTTTCAACTGCGTCGGTATCGGGGAGCGGAAGGCACTTACCGACACGCCAATGTTGTCGGGCAACCTCTCGCTTGGCCTAAGCCACGTCGTACCTGACCTGGTCCGCAAGGTCCTCCTCGGCCAGGATCCGCTCAGGATTCTCGGTGACGGCAGCCAGGTGAGACATTTCACCTACGGCGGTGACCTGGCGCGCGGGATCGCCACCGTTCTGGAACACCCGGCGGCGCTGAACGAGGACTTCAACCTCTCGACGACGGCCTCCACGACCGTTCTTGAGGTGGCGGAGATGATCTGGCGCCGAGTCCGCGGGGCAGATACGCCTTTTCGCCACGCCTACGACCCGCCCTTCCCTCACGACGTCCAGCGACGGATCCCAGCGGTGGACAAGGCGCGGATAATGCTCGGTTACGAGGCGACGACACCCCTCGACACCATGCTTGATGAGCTCATCCCGTGGGTCGAGCGAGCCATCCAGGACGAGCAGGTGTGAGGGCACGCTCGAGCTCTTCGAGCAGTTCGGCGCTCGGAGCGGCGAGTAGCCGGCGGTCAGCAACGGCGTCGAAGTCGAGGAGTTCGCGACCGTCACGCTCGCACGCGACGCCGCCGCACTCGTCGAGTACTAGCAGGGCGCCGAGGTAGTCCCACACGGATTGCGTGTTGCGCACATCGGCGTAGCCGTCGACAGCTCCCTCGGCAACGAGGCAGAGGTCGTGGGCCGAGGCGCCCGACAGGCGTGTCCACACCGCCGGTTCGAGCTCAGCGATCGGATCACCCGTGACTACGACGCGGAGGCGATCCCGGCGCGTTGGCGTCAATGGGACGCCGTTCTTCGTGGCGCCGTGGCCGCGTCGCGCCGCATACGTCGTCCGGAGGGGAATGTTCGCCACCACCGCGGCGAGGGGCCCATCAGCGTCGACGGCACACAGGCTTGGCCCATACGCCGGCAGGCCCCGAGCGCAGTTGGTCGATCCATCGATCGGATCGAGGACCACGCGAATCGGGGCGTCCCAGCGGTGCCGACCCGACTCCTCGGACAGCACGCCGAAGCCAGCTTCCAGCAGCAGGCGCACGCCGAGCGCATCTGCAGCAAGGTCTACGGCGAACTGGTCGATGCCCGGATCGACGCAACGGTCTCGGTCGGCGGCGGGCGTCCCTTCGATGAGCGCGGCGATGGCCTCGGACGCCCCGGACAGCGACTCGAGCACGTCGCGGTCATCCATCGCGGCGCGAGCACTGGTTGGAAATGCCGCCCAGGTAGTAACGCACAGTCGGTGCTCCGTTCGACGCGATCGGTACCTCGGCGCGCGTGAGTGCCTCAAGGAGCTTGTCGTCCGGGCACGTGTTCTCGTCGAGTTCCTCGGGGGTGAATACCTCTGGAACGGGCGTCTGCAGCAGGACGGCACGCTGGATGAGCCAAAGGTTCTGGTCGACGAGGACAACGGGGTCGCTGTCGCGGATTACAGTGCTATTGGGGAACGTGGTGACCCCGAAGTCGATGCGGTCGCGGACGATGTTGGTGCCCGGGTGGCAGACTCCACGCTCGCACAAAAGGGCGAAGATGCGGGCCTGCTCGTTGTCCGGTCCGGGACCGGGAAAGCGGGGCTCGAGGTATGGCTCGCCGTCCGGCCACAGCATCTGCCGAGCCGAGTGGACCGCCGGCCGACGGCCCTCCTCGGCGAATGCGTGGAGCGAGGACAGGTGCTCGGGTTCGTACTCGTTGTCGTCGTCGAGGAACGCGATCCACGGCGACGTCGCACGTCGGATACCGATGTTGAGTAAGCGGGCGAGTCGCGGGTAGGTGTTCGGGCCGGCGTCCTCGCAGCGCTCGGCGGCCGGGCGGCGGACGTGCTCGACAACGACTCGTCGCTGGCCGTGCCCGGTGACGCCCGCCAGGGACCGGAACGTCTCGTCGTCGTCGTCCACGACGATCACGTGCTCGATGCCCCCGATGTAGTCCTGGACTGCGATCGACGCCATCGCCCGGGCGAGGAGCGCAGGTCGGCCGTGGGTCACGGTGACGACGCTGATGGCTTCAGCCACCTCCAGCCCTCCTTGGTATCCCGGTGCGCCACCACGCGCCGACCTCGCGCACCCATCGCAGGACGTCGGCGGCGATGCGCTCGATGTCGCCGTCGGTGACGTCAACAGTGAGCGTCCGCATCGACGACGCGGCGACAAGCTCGGCCATCAGGTCCTGCTCGCGAACGAAGCGGTCCAGGTCGTGGTAGCGATCCGGGTTTTCGGAGTACGTCAACCGGTGCCGCCGGGCCGCGGGGAAGCTGGCCGGTTCACGTCGGAGGTGGATTAGCACGAACCCGAGGGCGGCAAGGCGCTCGTCGACCCAGCCAAGGTCGATTCGCCGGCCCGCCATCCGCTGGTGCGACATCGTCGAAACGTGGAAGCGATCAATGACCCAGTAGTAGTCACGGTGAAGTTCGAGTAGCCGGACATACGTTTCGTAGCACTCCAGCACCCATGACTCGTCGCCCGGCAGGTAGTCGATCATGCTACGGCCGGGTTCAGCCTTCGTGGGTTGGTCGTCCGACTTGGTCTCCCACTCCGCAGACAGGAGGGGGATGTGCCACCGTCGACGGCGTTGGCCGATGATGTCGACGTGTTCGGCGAGGGCAAACGCGAGGTCTGTCTTCCGGGTGAGGTGCGTTCCTTCGATGAGTATCTTCGGCTGGGGTATGGATTCGGGGAGCAAGGGCCTCCGGCAGGGGAGAGGTGACAGGTGACGACCCAAGGTACATCCGAGGACCGTCATGACGTGATCGTGCTCGGCTGCGGCCGAAGCGGGACGAGCCTCGTCGCGGGCCTGCTAGCGAGTGCCGGGTATTTCATGGGCCCGAGACTGCACCCGCCACGCGAGGCGAATCCGACGGGGTTCTTCGAGGGCGAGGTCGTGAAGGACGTGAATGAGGCGCTCCTCGATCCGCTCGTCGAAGCCGACGGCCGAACCCACCGGGGGTCCCGGTGGCTCGAGACGCTCTCGCCGTCGGCGTCGGTCCCGGCGCCCGACGATGCCACGGCCGACGCTATCCGGCGCCTCGTCTTGCGTCGCCCCTTCGCATTCAAGGACCCCCGGTTCTGCTACACATTGCCCGCGTGGCGGCGGTTCCTCCCGCCGCGCACGGCATTCATCTGCGTATTTCGGGAACCAGGACGCACGGTGACGAGTCTCCTGCGGGAGCGGAACGAGGCGCCGTGGTTGCGTGACGTGCGCCTGGACACGGTAGACGCGGAAGGGCTTTGGGTCGCCATGTACCGCCGAGTGCTCGATGAGCACCGACATGCTGGGCACTGGCTCTTCGTCCACTATGACCAGGTGCTGGCCGGGTCGGGGGTGGCTCGGCTCGGTCAGCACGTCGGCGCTCGCCTGGACCCGACCGTGGTGCGTGCCGACCTGAAGCGCTCGTCCGATCGACTAACTGGTGCGTGCTCGATCGCGACGTATCACGAACTCTGTGCGCTGGCTGGCCATCGCGGATGACAGGCGGGATCGCGCTCTTCGACGACTACCCGGGACCAATCCTGGGACACCACCCCGATCTGCTCGTCGGCCTAGCTCGGGCGGCGGCTTCGGCCGCACCCGGTGAGCAGGTGCAGGTGCACTGCCCTCCGGTGTACCTGGAGTCCACGGGGTCGCTTGATGGCATCGAGGTGCACAGCGTCAGCGGCCGACGGCTTCCCGTCGACGTGACGCTCACGGCCCGGAACCTCGACGCCACCTGCCGTCGTGCTCGTGCTGCGGGCATCGGCGTGGTGCTCAATCTCTTCTTCGACGAGTCGCATGCCGCCGTGCCGCTCGACGACCGCGGAGTCCGCTTTGTCCACGTCGTCCACAGGCCTGGTGAGCTGCCGCGGACGCCTGAGATGCGGCATCGTTTTTCCACGCTGGCAGCGCGGGACGGTTTCGTGGTCCACACCGAGCGGGGTCGCACAGCGATGCTTGGGCTCGTGCCGACCGGCTCGGTGGCCCGCATACCCTGGCCCGCCGGGAGCCGCGCCGATGTCATGGCCCGTTTCGCCGAGGCCTTGGCACCAACCCACCCGCATGTGCTCCTGGTCGGGGGCGCTCGCCCGGACAAGGGCATCGACGTCCTGCTGGACGCCCTGGCAACGCCGACGGGCGCGCCGCCCCTGCGAATCGTCGGCGAGCACACGGCCGAGGACGACGCTCACCTAGCAGCGCGGACTGACAGCCTAGACGTGACGTGGCACCGCCGGTGGGTGGACGGTCCGGCCATCAACGACGCCATCCGACGGGCTGCTGTCGTGGTGTTCCCGTACCTGCCTGAGTTCGGCCTCCACGCCGGGGCGTCGGGGGCGCTGGCACAGGCCACTACCTTCGCGAAGCCGCTGGTCGTGTCCGACGTGCTCGCGCCCGATCTCGTGTCGGGCGCTGGCTGTCTCGTCGTCCCGGCCGGCGACCCGGTGGCGCTTCGGGCGTCTATCGATCGCGCCGTGGCCCACGCAGCGGCCCTGCACGCGGCCGCCGGCCGCGCCCGTGAGGTCGTGCTGCAAGCGCACACTTTCGAGGGTCACCTGGAGCGGATGTTGGCCGTCGTGCGCTGAGGGCGATCAGACTGCGGGGAAGTGCCGCCCGTCGACGCGCTCGCCCACCCGGCACCCGATGTCGTCGTAAGGCATGCGCCGGTCGCCCCACCACACGGCGCCGCTACGCAGATAGCGAAGTGCGTAGGCGCAGCGCGGTGCGTCAGAGTCGTTTGGCCACGAAGCGTGCCACACCAGGGGGTCATGCAGGCCGGCCTCGCCTGGCGCGAGCAAGTAGCTCACGACGGGGTGGCCCTCGGCCGCCGGGTCAACAGGCACCGTGCCAGCGTGCGGTCGTTCGTCCGCCAGCAGCGAAGCGCCAGTGCCGAAGTCGACCGGGAGCCGTTCGCCGCGGCGCTGTGAACCCGGCACGAGCTGCATGCCGCCGTTGTGTGGCGTCATCGGGTCGAGGGCGATCCACACCGTGACCGCCTCAGGCTCGACGATAGGCCAGTAGCCCAGGTCCTGGTGCCACGGTAACGTCCCCGTGTGCGGGTACTTGACGATGGCGTTGTCCTCCATGAGGAGCACCTCGGAGCAGTCGAGTAGTTGCCGGGCAAGATCTGCGATGCCGGAGTCGAACGCGACACGCCGGAAGCGATCGTCGAAGCGCCAGATGTTGAAGAGGAACGGGAATGTGTGCGGGGTACTGCGGCCCCCCGTTACGTACTCGAGGCGCCGTGCCTCGCCAGAACCCGTGGCGCGGATGGCGATTGGGTCGGTTAGCTCGTACGCATCGGTCGGGATGTCAGCGCGCAGGTGGTCGTCAAGCGCGGCACGCAGGTCCGATGCCCCGGCGTCGTCGAGGACGCGGATCGGGTGTACGAACCCGTCGGCTCGGTACGACGCGACCTGCTCCGCCGTCAAGGTCATTGGACGGGGCGGCGGTGCTGGCGCTCCAGCGGGAACTGCCGACTCACTTCAGGGAACACATAGTCAGCGTAGCGAGGGTGGTCGAAGAGGTGGAGCACGTATATCCCCTCGACCCACGGAGCCTCGAGGGGCAGCAGCTTGTACCGCAGACCGTTGATTCGGGCGATCTTCCGCATCGCGTGCGCAGCGTTGAACTCGTCGATGGCCAGGAGTTCACCGGTGAACGGCGAGTGGTACTCTTCGTGCGGGCCAACCGTGTCGTCGAAGTAGCAGAAGACCCGCGGCAGATAGCGCTCGGGCGGCCCGAGGAGCAGGGCCCGCATTGCCGCTGACGTCGCCGAGTAGTAGTCGAGGTCGAAAGCGAGGAAGCCGATGGGTGGCCAGTCCCCGGCGACAACCTCGGGGGCCGTTTCCGCGACGTCGCCGAGAAGGAGTGTGGATCGCTGCAGCCTCGACCGCAACGCCGCCTCGTCCATCCGGAAGAACCCCTCCCGCCAGATGTAGGGCATGTCCCGGTGGTCAACCGGCGCGGGCATGCCAACGCCAGTATCGAATCCGATGGTGTCGATCCGCAGCCCGTGTGCGGCGCCGAGCACCCCGGCGAGTCGCTCGAGCTCAAGAAGGCCGTTCCCCGTCGCCACCCCGAGTTCCGCTGCCGCTAGGGCCGACACTCCGAGGCGCTTGGCGAGGGCGGCGGCCTGAAGCAGACCGTAGGCGTACGGCGGGAAGTTCGACTCGGCGATGACGGCGGGCGGCCCTTCAGCGGCCACGGGTCGGCGCCTCTACCGCCGCGGCGGCCACTTCGGTCGCCGCTCTGACGGCGTCGATCGCGAACTCGATGTCATCGGGGGTGTGCGCCGCCGAGAGGAACCACTGGTGCGATGGGTGGAGTAGTATCCCTCGCTCCGTCGTGGCCCGGAAGAGCGCCCATACGTAGGCCTCCTGCCTAGCCGCATCCTCGAACGCGAACTGCACGAAGGGCATCGACGGGTAGCCGATGACAGAGGCCGGCACCCCCGCACCTGTGAACACCTCGCGAAGGCCCTGCTGGAGAAGCGCCCCCATGGCCGAAAGGTGATCGAGCGCATCGGTGTCACGGAGGATCTCGATGGTCCGGAGGGCAGCGACCATCCCCGCCGGGTTGGCGAAGAACGTCGACGATATCTTTGTTCTGGCCAGCCCGGCCAATACGTCGGCGCTCCCGGTCACGGCTGAGATCGCGTAGCCGTTGGCCATCGCCTTGCTGAATGTCGCGAGATCAGCCGTCACCCCGAGGGCCTCCTGCGCACCGCCGAGGGCCAGCCGGAAGCCGGACCGCATCTCATCTAGCACGAACAGGGCACCATTCCGGTGGCAGAGCTCTCGGATCGCTTGAAGGCGGCCCGGCGGCGCCGTGTCATCGCCGAACGGCACCGTCACCACGCAGGCGATAGCACCCGGGTGGGTGTCGAACAGCCGGGCCAGGCCGTCGAGGTCGTCGTACTGGAAGCGCAGAGTCGCCGACCGCACGGCGTCCGGTACGCCGGCCGCCTGCTCCACCGACCAGTCGTGCCAGCCGTTATAGCCCCACCGGGCAACGAGCGGTCGGCCGGTATGGATCCGGGCGAGCCGGACGGCGGCCGAGGTCGCGTCCGACCCCGTCTTCAGGAGGAGAGCTCGCTCGGCGCCCGGGACCACCGAAGCGAGCAACTCGGTGAGCTCGACCTGCCGGGGACTCCAAAGCGGCGCCACGCACACGCCCCGCCCGAGTTCGGGCACCACAGCATCGTTCACCCGTGGGTCGGCGTGGCCCAAGACGACTGGGCCGTAGCCGAGGAGAAAGTCGACGTAGCGGTGGCCATCTACGTCCCACACGTGGGCACCCGACGCCCGGCTGGCGTACCGGGGATACGCTGATCCGCCGTTGGGCGTCGGCGGAACGATGTCGGGCCTTGTCATGGCTCGGGCGTCGCTGGACCGACCGCGCTCCGCCCATCTATCGCTGATCTCGTACCTGCCAAACATGCTGGCAGCGACCTCCAATGTCAGCCCTGGGCGTGGACGGCTCACTTTGCCACAGTCTGCCAATAGTGTCCTCGGATGGGCTCCCATGAGGACACGCCACCGTTGGTCGGCGCGATCGTCGGGTTCGGGACGATTGCGCAGGGCCACGCTGACGGCTACGCCTCGACGCCCGACGTGCGGATCGCCGGGGTCATCGATCCGGTGGCAGCGCGGCGACAAGCGGCCGAGGCGCGGCTGCCCGGCGTCCGGGCGTTCGCGTCGCTTGAGGAACTGCTGCTCGAGGCGCGGGTGGACTTCGTTGACATCTGCTGCCCTCCCGCCTGGCATGCCAATTACGCGCTCGCCGCCCTCGAGGCCGGCATCAACGTGCTCTGCGAGAAGCCTGTCGTAGTCAACACCCGCGAGATGTCCGACCTGGTAGCCGCCTTCGAGAGGTCGACGGGAATGTTGTTTCCCTGTCACAACTACAGGTTTTCGCCGGCAATGTCTTTCCTCCGCTCGACGATCGGGCAGTCCGACTTCGGCACCATCGTCTCGGGTCACATGCGGACATTCCGATCCGGCCATGCGCTCGGTGTCGCCGAGTGGGATCCCCACTGGCGCCGCAACAGCACCGTTTCCGGTGGCGGCATCGTCCAAGACCATGGATGGCACAGTGTGTACCTCGCCTGCGATCTCGTCGGCGCCGCGCCCGTGGCCGTGTCGTGCCTGGCTGGCGAACTGGCATCCCACGGCACCAGAAACGAGGACACCGCGCTGATGACGCTCTACTTCGACGACTTCGTCCGGGTAACCATCGAGCTCTCTTGGGCCGCCACGTATCGCGAGACGACCTACGTCGTCGTGGGCACCGATCAGTCCGTTCTCGTCAACGGCGACGACGTCGTTCACGTTCGATCGCGTGGTGGGGCCGCTGAGCCCCGGCTCCAGCGGCACCACATCGTCTCCGACTTCGACGACCCGCTGCACACGAAGTGGTTCCAGCAGATGTTCCAGTCGTTTCGGGCGGCGCTCGCCGATCAAGACCTCCAGGTGACGTACTTGACGGAGGCTTTGGTCACTGCCAGCGTGATAGACGCCGCCTACCGGTCCGCCGACAACAGTGGACAGCCAGTCGACGTGCCACTGGCAGCGTCGCTCGGCACCACGGCGCTCCGCGCAGCGCCCGAGCGAAGCCGACATGATGGATGAATGCGCTCGCGCGACCTCGGCCAGAACTTCTTACGGAACAAGCGGACGGCGCGGCGCCTCGTCCACCTCGCTGACGGGCCACGGGAGATGCTGTGCGTCGATCTCGGCGCCGGCACCGGCGCTATCACCGAGGCCGCTGTCGGCATCCGAACGGGCCCCATTCTGGCCATCGAGTACGACGACCGGCTCGTGGCCCGGCTAACCGACCGCTACCGCACCGAGCCCCGGGTCACGGTGCGCGCCGCCGACCTCCTCGTCACCGGGGTGCCGTCCGAGCCGTTCGTCATCGCGGCCAACCCCCCGTTTAACACCTCGACCAAGCTGATCCGCCGCTGGCTGCTCGCTCCGGCGTTCGTCTCCGGAGCGCTAATCGCCGAGCTGCCGTTTGCCCGGCGGGTAACCGGGTCGTACGGCTCGACCAAGCTGTCGCTCGCCCTCGCGCCGTACCTTGACCTCGCAGTCGCCAACAACGTGCGGGCGGCCGAGTTCGCGCCGCCCCCGTCGGTCGCTACCGTCATCATGACTGCCGTTCGGCGGCCGCAGCCGCTCCTCCCCTCCGGAGATTCAGCGGACTACTGGATGTTCGTGAACTACCTGTTCGAACGGGGGAGCCGGACGGTCGGCGAGTCGCTGCGTCCCCTGGATCCGGCACGGCTGCCGGCCGCCGTCCGCCAGAGGCCACTCCGCGAACTCGACCCCGAGTCGGCTGTCGCGGTCTACGCGGCCATCGCCCGGGGCAACGACCGCGTGCTTCGGCGGATGGCGGCATTCGAGGATGACCTGCCCGGCCGACGGCGTTCTACCGTGCTGTTTGGCGCATGACCGAGGCCGGACCTCCTACCAGTCGTCCCGAGCAGCTGTGCGCCGCGCCTGAGCAGTCCGTCGACGTGGAACCCGGTCGCGACCCATTGCGGGCCAACCCCCTCCGCCTCCGCCAGATCCTGGTCATCCTGCTTGACAGCGCCGTGAAGTTCACGCCTTCGGGCGGGTCGGTGGCGCTCGACGTAGCGGGGGAGCGCTGCGCGCCGTGATCAGGTTCTGTGTCTCCGCCACCGGCATCGCCCCCGACGCGCTCGATCGGATTTTCGAGCCATTCATCCAGCTCGACTGCAGCCTCGCTCGCCGCCTCGCCGGTACCGGCCTAGGCCTGGCTCTCGTGCGGCGACTCGCCGAGATCCATTGGGACAGCGTCGAGTGCACCAGCACGCCCGGCCGCGGGAGCGCGTTCGTGGTGTGCCTCCCACAGGGACTGCCCGGCCCGGCCCGGCAGCGGCCGCCACGCCGACGCAGTCTCCACCCACACGACCGACGCGGACAGACGGCGAGGTTCGTCCCTCAGTCGTCATTGTCGACGAGCACGAGGTGAACCTGACGCTGCTCAGCCACTGGTTCCTGCCCCACGACTGACGGGTCGCAGTCGCGCGTGACGGGGGAGGCCATCGCGCGGCATGCGCGCCATGTTTGCCGACGTAGTGCGCGTGAACATCCAGATGCCCACGATGGGCGGTGTGTGTCTCGCCGCCATCCGTGCCGATCAGGAGATCGGCGACATCTCGATAATCGCGGTCACACCCTTGCGATGCATGGTGACCACTAATCCACAGCTGCCTCAACGGCGGGCCGACGAGTACCTGGCCAAGCCCCTCGACCTTTCGGACTTGCTCACGTTGGTCGAGCGCATCGTCGGCGACGATCTCAGCACATCGGCCCCGGGGACCGGCGAAAGCTCGCACGAGATCGCTACCTCCACGGGGCCCTTACCCCGGCAGTCGCTCCGCTGATCGGGCACCGGCGCGCCCACGCCTCCCGAGGAGCAGGCCCCCGCCGAGGCAACCTCCGACGAGTGAGGAGCAGGCCGGTCCAGTGCAAGGTGCACGCCTCGCCGGGTCGGTCGATCGATGCGATCGAGGGTGTCCGCGGAATGTCCGCGAATGGTGCGGGAACCGGGGTCGTGGGTGGTAGACCGGGGACAACTACAGACAGAGGCCCCGATCACGAAACCCCTGGTCAGCCGGGGATTCCGGGGTTCTCCGAGCAGGCGGCCGCTGCCTTCACACGGCAGAGGCCACTGGTTCGAAACCAGTATCGCCCACCCGGTGGAACCCCCGTCTCGACGGGGGTTTCTTCGCGCTCAGATCCGGTGTCTGGTCGGATTGATGCGGGGAGCCGGTGACCGCTCGCCCGGTACGCCTACTCCGCTTCCAGATCCGCCAACACGTCCGCTGCGTCCTGGCTGCCACGGCCGGCGAGGCGTCGAAGCTCGTCGCGATCATCCCGCTTGGCGGCGAGCTCCACGAGCTGGTCGACCGCATCGCGGTGACCAGTGTCGGCGAGGCGCCGGAGCTCCTCGAGGTCGCCCCGCTCGCCGGCGAGCTCGACGAGCGCGTCGACGGCATCCTGGCTGCCGGTGTCGGCGAGGGACCGGAGTCCGTCCAGATCCTCCCGCTCGATCGCACCCTCGAGCCGCTCGTCGATGCTCTCCTGGTCGCCTTCGGTGGGATTGGGCAGCAACGCGAGCAGGGCTGGCAGATCGTCTTGGATGGTGATCCAGAGGACATCGAGGTCAATGTCGAAGTAGTGGTGGACGAGCCGGTCACGCATCTTGGCGGCTTCTGACCATGGCACATCCGGGAACTCACCTTGGGTGGCGGGACTGACCTGTTTGGCGGCTTCGCCGACGATCTCCACCAGCTTGGTGAGTGCCAGGCGAAGCATTTCGTCGGTGTCGAGGGCGGCCCGGTCGCGGCCCTCGCTGAACGCGATCGCCTTGTCTGCGGCGTCACGCAGGTGCTGCAGGCGGATGAGATCGTCAGGCGGCGTCATAGAGCGGGCGCGCTTCGGCCGTGACGGTGTCCCGGAAGTACCGGCTGAGGTCGCCAGGGGTGCGGAGATCGACACGGCGCTCGACGAGACGCTCGAGCTCGAGCTCGATGGCGGCGATGCCGAGGAGGCCGGGTGTGTGGCCGGGTGCGAACTCGACGAGCAGATCGATGTCGCTGTCGGGCCGCAGCTCGTCGTGCAGTGCAGAACCGAAGAGGGCGAGACGGCGGATCCCGTGGCGACGGCAGAGCTCAGCGAGCACGTCGTCGTCAAGGGTGATCCCCCGGGTCAGTTCCATAGGTCCATCCTCCCACGCACCGCCTCCGAACGCGAGCACAGGACCACGTCGGCGAGTGTCGCCCAGACCACGAATAGACCACGAAATGGTAGTCAATCATGGTAAGTGGCGGTCACTGAGGGTCGGTCGGAAACCGTCGCTGACCTGGGAAAAGTCCGGATTCACGGGGATCTGGGAATCCGTCCTCGTGCCTTCACACGGCAGAGGCCACTGGTTCGAAACCAGTATCGCCCACTCGACATTGGTCCCGATCGCGGTGCGAGCGAGGTCCGGCGACGACCGCCAACTCCGCCCGCGAACAGGCAACCTCATACGGCGCGCAGGCCGCTCAGGATCAGGTTTCGCCGGGGTCGATGTGGATCACCGCATCTTCGTGGAACGCCCAGACGGCGCTCCTCGTGGCGGCTACGCCACGCAGCCTTTCCGCTCCGGGAGCGGCGTCGACAGTGTCGGCGATCTCGTTGGTCGCTTCGTCGATCCGCGTGACCACGCCGTTGTCGAGGTTCGTCACCCAGACGGCGCCGCCAGCTGCGGCCACCGCATTTGCTCGAACACCCAGGTCGATCGTGGTCACGATCCGATTCGTCGCCGGATCGATGCGCACGATGGTCCGGTCGGTCTGGTTCGTCACCCACACCGCCCGGCGTGTTACCGCCACTCCTGTGAGCAGCCCTTCGATCTCGACCGTCGCGGTCACGTCGTCGGTCGCGGGATCGATGCGGGCGACGCCCGATTCAGTGGTGGCCCACACGGCGTCGCTCGTGGCCGCGACGCCCCCCAATGCGGTCACGCCGAACCCGATCAGGCGGGCCCGTCGGGTGGGTACGTCCACGTGGATCATCTGCGCCGCGGTGAGGAGGTAGCCGTTTACCCACAGCGTCTCGTCGTCAGCTGCCACCCCTGCGGGCTCGAAGCCGTCGCCGAGGTCGATCGTGTCGACGACCGCCTTCGTGGCCGGGTCGATCTGGACGAGGGACCCAGAGGGGATGCTCGAACCGCCGAGCAGCGAAACCCACACAGCGCCCTGCGTCAACGCGACTCCTTCGGTCAGACCGTGCATGTCGATGCTGTCGGTCACCTCGTCCGTCGCGGGATCTATGCGGTGGACGTCCGTCGAACCTGCGAGCCACACCTCGTCGTCTGATGCCACCGCTTGGTGGGGGGCCCAGTCGACCTCGATGGTGGCTACGACCTCACCGGGACCGTCGACCCGTGGTCCCGTGATCGAGGTGTCGGACGACCCACTGTCGCTGCCCTGGCCGCACGACGGGGCCACCAGGATCGCGCTCACGGCGAGTCCCAGCGCCCACGGCAACCGGGTCCCGCCGAATCGGTGCTTGGCCCGCTTGCCACCTGCGTCCCAGATCCCCATGGCTCCTCCACCGTCGCTTCGGTCCCGCGATGGTCCCTGGACGACTGTGTTTGCAGTATCGGTGAAGAACGATGCGGTCGCATCCGGCAAACCCCGTGTCGTGTGAGCTCCGGGCCGAGCGGTTCGGGACCGTGGTCACGTCGGATGAGGCCACGGACGTACCGCTGGTGGGCCTTCTGGTCCTCTCCTCCGGACGTGGGACTCACGTCCGGGTTTCGGCGGCGCGGTCGAGGTGGTCGGCCAGCATGTCCGAGAGGGCATCGGCCCACTCGCGGTTGACCGCGACGGCGTCGGGACGGGCCGCCACCGCCTTGGCGACGCTTTCGACCGTCGTGATCGCGAACTCGGTAGCGAACCGCACCTGGCTGGGTGTCTGCAACAGGGGGGAGCACGAGCCGAGGAACTCGGCCAGTCTTGGCCAGGTCCCTCGTGCCGCGCTGGATGAGTCGTCTACAGGCTATGGCGACCAGGACCTCGGTCGCACGGCCGTGCTGGTAGACCGTTGGACGGGAGGTGGGTCCCATGGGAGACGACAGGAATCCATCGCTCGCCGATGCTCGACAGAAGCTTGCCGACGAGGAACGAGCGAAGGCCGCTGAGGGTGACGCACCCTTGACGACCGGCGATCCAGGCGTCGTGGGGAAGAGGTCACAGGTGACATCCGGACCTTCGCCGCAGGTCACAAACTCGGCCTGATGGCCATCACACGGCAGAGGCCACTGGTTCGAAACCAGTTTCGCCCACCGGGAGTCTCCCATGGTCAGGGCCATGATCGGGCCGACGCGAGGCTCGACCACCTGGGCCAGCAGTGCCTGTCAGGCCGCGGACTGACCACGCGCTCGTGTCTGAGCACGTGAGCACTGCCGGCGGGGATCGGTTCTCTGGCTGTGAGCGCGAGGAGTCGTCGAGTGCCAGGAGCAGGGCGTCCACCGTTCGAGCGCGTCCTCTAGCCCCGATCGTTCGCGAGTCTGGGTGAGCTGACGGGGCCGCGTCCGCGGAAAAGCCCTCCTGGCCTGGGAGGATTCGTGTTGTCGAGGCACGATCCAGCGAGGCGAGAAGGGCACTTCCGAGATGCACGGTACCAGCGCGGCCGACTGGCAGGTGGAAGGGTCGGGCGACCAGGTCGCACCGCATGTGGGGTTGGCGCTCATGGCGTCGTTCGCGGACCGGCTCGGCCTCGGTGATTCGGTGTCGGCGGCGGTGCCGTGGCGCGGTGAACGGGCGTTCGCGCACGACCGCGGGAAGGTGCTGGTGCATGCCGGGCTGATGCTCGCCGGGGGCGGCGAGTCGTGTGCGGACATCGAGACCCTCGCCGCGGGTGGCGATCGGCCGCTGCTCGAGTCGGTGTGTTCGGACACGACGTTGTGGCGCACCCTGAACCAGGACCTCACCCCAGGGGTGGTCGGCGCCGTGTGGGCGGCGGTGGCCGACGTGCGCGCCAAGGTGTGGGCCCGTAGTCCCGCCACGACCGGCAACGACCCGGTCGTGTTGGACATCGACGCGTCGCTGGTCGAGATCCACTCCGAGAACAAGGAAGGTTCCGCACCGCACTTCAAGCGGGGCTTCGGGTTCCACCCGATGTTCTGCTTCGCGGACGCCACCGGCGAAGCGCTCGCCGCGGTCTTGCGGCCCGGCAACGCTGCGGCCAACAACATCGCTGACCACGAGACGGTGCTCGACGCCGCCATCGGCCAGTTGCCCGCCGGGATCGCGGCGGGGCACCGGCCCGGAGACGAC
>OBID01000323.1_pt1 | contig 20546 bp, 18 predicted proteins | sample 1519781 | NCBI WGS metagenome assembly OBID01 (sample SAMEA3991478, study PRJEB22521) | metagenome | biome: anthropogenic terrestrial biome; feature: sewage plant; material: sludge | place: Sweden | collected 2012-09-26 | reverse complement strand
ACCTATGACGAAGTCAGATTGTTAGAATGGTGGATTGAGTCGGGTGCCACCCTGGATAAAAAAATTGGAGTGCTTGAGAGGACACCTCAAATAACACAATACTTAGAACGGCAGTATGGGTTGAGATCTAGAACCGAGGATCCGCTATCAAATATGCAGGTTCCTCCAGTTTCACCAGGATTGATAGACTCCGTTTCAAAGAATGGGTTTAATATCAAATCGATTTCGTCGGGAAAAAATATAGTAGATATCGTTCCCATAAAACCTAATCAATTGTTTTCGAAGACGCAATTAACATCGTTATTACTTATGAAGGAACAGATAGTCTGGCTTAACCTGGCAGGTAGCAACCTTGATGATGAATCTATGGAGATTATAGGGCAATTATCCAACTTACGAAAATTGAATCTTGAGCATAATCCTATCACGGACAAAAGCCTTAAAAGTATTGAAGGGTTGGACAAATTAGAATGTCTTAATCTATTCAATACCAGGGTCAGTGCGGCAGGGGTTAATAATTTGTCCCGATGGCCTGCATTAACAGAACTATATCTTGGCCAAACCATGGTTGACCAAGATGTCATCAAAGCTTTAAGACAGCAATACTCTCAAATTGAAATCGTGGGCAATGCTGTTCCTTTTGAATTTGAAAAATAATGGAATATTATTTTGAAAATTTATTTTTATTGGATTTTAATAGTGTCAAATTTGTCCGGGACAGGTCGGCATCTATATGTTTTGATATAAAATTGGCAAAGCCGGACATCCTTAAGATTGATGAATATTGACTATGGTAATTTGCTAAGTTTATTGGGAAAGGCTTAATCCAAAGTACTGCCAGGTCGGCTTGAGACACATTTTAATACAATAGTAATATTTGACTAAAATATGCCGATATTAGAACTTGGAAGCTTAGCTTTAAACCAATAAAAATGTTCAAAGCCATTTATGAAAAACCATAGACGACTTTTTATCAAACGAACAGCATCACTCGCTACCTCTGCCTCTTTAGCAGGAATGGGCCTTGGCAAGGCAGTTCCGGATCATGATATAGTACCCAAAAAACTGACAACCTTGGTGAAGGATGGCGGTATGGAGCTATCACTTTCTATCCCGTCCTACGACTCTCCCAGGATAGCTATGGCGAAACAAATGGATGTCTTTGGTGCAGTCTATGGGATGCGAAATATAGGCGACTCCAAGCCCTATGATCCCGAAGTCATACTTGGAGTAAAGCAAAAATGGGAGAGCCTCGGCATGAAATGGAATGTGGTAGAAGGGCCTCCTCTTTTGGGTGAAAAGACCAAACTTGGCTTGGAAGGTAGAGATGAAGAAATTTCCAATTTTATCACCTATATGAAAAACCTCAAACAATATGGCGGAGTAGATATCATTTGTTACAATTGGATGCCTGTGGTGAGTTGGTTTAGGACTAAGATGGATACAGTAGGTAGAGGGGGTGCATTGATGACCTCTTTTGATTATGAAGACGCCAGGATGATGCCTGTCACACAATATGGCGAAATATCGAAAGCTACACTTTGGACTACACTGGAATATTTTCTAAAAGCAGTCGTGCCTGAAGCAGAAAAAATAGGAATGAACCTTTCATTACATCCCGATGACCCACAAGTGGATAAGCTCAAAGGAATCTCCAGGATCATGACCAGTGTTGAAAATTTTGATCGAATGCTCAAGCTGGTTCCCAGCAAATACAGTGGTCTGACGCTCTGCCAGGGCAATTTTTCATTAATGGGCGCCGATATCCCTTCACTCGTCAAACGATGGGGCAAGGCTGGCAAAATCAATTATGTCCATTTTAGAAATGTGCGCGATCTCAGCGGGAAGATACCCAGTACAAAATTTGTCGAAACATTTCATGATGAAGGACAGATCGATATGTATGCTGCGATGAAAGCCTATTATGATATTGGATACAGAGGCCCGATCAGACCTGATCATGTACCTACGATGGCGGGTGATAGCAACGATAGGCCGGGGTATAGTACCCTGGGTACTTTGTACGCCCTTGGGTATATGCGTGGTCTTTTAGAATCTATTAATAAAAACGCACTTAAAGCCTGAAACAATCATTGATCTTACGAATCTCAAATCATGAAGAAAAATAATCGAAGAAATTTTATCAAAACAAGTGCTGTCCTTACCGCTGCATTATCATTGGGTGGAAAATCAACTGCCATTGCTGCTACTGACCACCATCTCAAACCCCGGCCCTCTTCCGGGATGAAATCCATAGTCAAAGATGCCGGCATGGTGATGAGTGAAGCTTTCTTTTGGGGGCCGGATGAACGACGAATTGCATTTTGCAGACAAATGAATGTACATGGTGCCGTCGGTGGGATTATGGGCTCGTTGGCAAAAGACCAAAACCCCTGGGACCCAGAAGCTGTCAAAGCCACTAAACAAGCCTGGGACCAAGCAGGTATGAAGTTTAATGTTGTAGAAGGCCCTCCTGCATTAGGCAATGCCACCAAACTGGCATTACCCGGGCGAGATGAAGAAATCTCCAATTTTATCACTTTTATGAAAAACCTCAAACAATATGGTGAGGTAGAGGTGATCTGTTATAATTGGATGCCAGCCATTGGTTGGTATCGCACTAAAAAAGATGATATAGGCAGAGCCGGGGCCCTGGTGACTTCTTTTGATCAGGCATTGATCAAAGATCTTCCTGATACAGAATTTGGCAAAGTTTCTAAAGAATCCCTCTGGGCCAACCTTGAATATTTCCTCAAAGCAGTCGTCCCGGAAGCTGAGAAAATAGGTATGAAACTCGCGATGCATCCCGATGATCCTCAGATCGATAGCATCAGAGGTATCTCCCGCATCATGACGAGTGTAGACAATTTTAAACGCATGACTCAAATCGTAAAAAGTCCTTACAATGGCATCACGATGTGCCAGGGCAATTTTTCATTGATGGGTGCTGATATACCCAAGGCAATAAAACAATTTGATTCACTGATCCATTTTGTCCATTTTAGAAATGTGAGAGACTTAAGCGGCAACAAACCAAGCACCAAATTTGAAGAGACTTTTCATGACGAGGGAGATATCGATATGTATGCCGCGATGAAAGCCTATTATGATATTGGATTCACAGGACCTATTCGACCTGATCATGTCCCGACTATGGCAGGCGACAGCAACGATCATGCGGGTTATAGCAATATTGGGGCTTTGTATGCCTTTGGGTATATGAGAGGATTGATGCAGGCAGTGGGGAATGGGAAGAGGATGGGGTGAGTAAAGGTGGCGTATATTCCTAAATGTCAAAAGATGATAAAGACTATTACTCGAAGAAAAATAATTGAGACTGGCATCAAATCAAGTCTTCTATTTCCTTTATTGGGACAGACCATCATTTCTTGTGCTTCAAAAAAAGGAAAAAATGAAATAACTGATACTGGCCCAAGGACAAAATTAAAAATATTGATACTGGGAGGAACGAGTTTTTTAGGACCGCACCAAATATCTTATGCTTTGTCAAGAGGACATGCTGTGTCTACATTTACCCGTGGCAAAACCGTGTCTACCGTTTACAAGGAATTATTTAATGATGTGGAGCAGCTTATTGGCGATAGGGAGAATGATTTGACCGCTTTAGAAAAAGGCTATTGGGATGTAGTGATTGACAATTCCGGGCGTAAAGTAGATTGGACTAAACGATCAGCCGAATTATTGAAAGATAGATCTGAGCTTTATCTTTATACTTCTTCCACAGGAGTTTATTATCCATATTTAGGCAAGGACATTGATGAAAAGACCGCTCTGGTTTTAAAAGAGCCTGCAAATATTATTGATGAAGAGGAACAGGGAGAATATAGTTACGGAGTCATGAAAGCCAATTCAGAACTGGAGGCTATCAAAGCTTTTGGGCCAGAGCGCGCTATCATTGTTAGGCCTACCTATATGATCGGACCGGCTGATGAACTCGATCGATTTATCCACTGGCCAATCAGATTAGCGAAAGGCGGTGAAGTAATGGTGCCCGGTAAAATAGATGATCCCGTTCAATATATCGATGTCAGGGATGTGGCCGAGTGGATGATCAGATTAGCAGAGAATAAGACCACAGGTATTTTTAATGCCGTGGGACCGAAAATTACCCAAACTATGCCTGAATTCGTTGAGCTGGCACAGCAAGCATTTGATGTAGAACATACTCTCATACGCATAGATGACTACGATTTTTTAAAGTTTCATAAGGTCTCTTATTTAATCCCCTGGATACCAGCTGAAGGAAATAACTATGGTTCGGCGAGGATCAATAATCAGGAAGCCATAAATGCAGGATTGACATGCAGAGCCATTAAAGATTCAGTAAAAGATATCTACGAATGGTGGTATTCTGATGCCCTCACTGATCAAAGGAGAGCAATGTATGAGCAAAACCCTGAATCAGTATTGATGCGGGAGAAGGCTATCATTCAGGCGTGGAGGGATGTTAAAAAAATGAGGTAACTACTTTTTTTTGTTTGGGCAAGTTTCTCACCCAATTATTCTATGCAGCTGATCACAGACTAAAATTTTTCATCCATGCCCAATTTAACACCGCAGCTTCCATAGGATGATTTTCTCCATTGGGATAGGCATGTTTTAATCCTTTTATCATGACAAATTGAAACTCATGTTTATCACTGGCGGATAAAGGTTTGTAAGTCGCTATGATGGCTTTGGTGGTATCTCCAGTGATGACAAACTTAGGATTAAGTGAAAAATTTCTAATATGATCTGTGGCGATAATATTAAATTTTCCATTTTTAAATACAAGGTCGGGTGTAGTTAAAAGAGTAGTAAATGCGGATGCCGGAATAGCCGGCCCGGTATTACCAGGCCCATAATCTTCATTTCCCACTTGGTAGAGTACCGGCAGTTTTCTCTTAGGCTGATACACAGTATCTAGGTAAAAAGAGCCGGCGCTGGATACGACTGCGGCCAGTTTATCACTCAAGGAAATACTGCATTTTGCCGCCATTTGCCCACCATTAGAAAAGCCAACCAGATAGATCCGTTTGTCATCAATCTTATATTTGGATCCCATCTCCGTAATAATGGCACTTAAAAATTTAATATCATCTCTCGGTTTTTGTCCATCACAATAAGTCCATTCACAATCAGGTACCGTGTTCCACTTCGTGATTGTCTTGGTTTCTCCATCGGTATGGATACAATATCGCCAGGATGAAGGATAGACGGTGATGATATTTTCGGCATCACCCACTTCTCTCCATCCTGAATGATTATAAAACTCTTCTCCGTCACCACTGGTGCCGTGTAGCATAAATACCATAGGCACTTCAGTTTTTCCGGTGTAGGAGTTGGGAATGTGCACCCAATACTCTCTATCATCACCATCAATCCTGGTGATGAACCTGTTTTTGCCATAGGTGATATTTTGATTTCCAACATTGTTATCATCTCCTCCTGTGAGTCCATCTTTTTGACACTGTAAGAAGATCAAAGGAATCCAGAGGAAAAGGTAGATAAGGCTTTTGAGTTTCATAAGGATATTTTAGCCCAAAATTACAATAACACTGCAGTTTAATGTCTTACCCCCAGGGGTAGTATTTCCTTTTCATAAACCATTGAAGCTTATTATTTAATTACAAGGTAATTGCCGGAATAGGCCATTTTCACCAGTTTTAAAATAACTTCAGTAGCCACTTACTTCTATTGTTTACCCAATACTGACTATATTTATTGCTTAATAACATTTAACTGTATGTATAAAATAAAAACCTTGTTCCTGGCTATTCTTATGTTGAATATTTGGAACCTTCAAAGTCAATCATTGGGTGCATCCCCTGACCAGGTAAAAGCACTTACCTCTCTCTGGCAAGGGGAGCGATTTGCTGATGGTCGTCCCAAAGTGTCGGATGTGGTCCTGGAAGCCCTGGAGAGTGCTACGCTCGAACAGATCTGGGGGTTTCTGGGTCGAAAAGGTTATCGCAACCAGGTAGAGAAAGATTGGGTCATACTCAAGCCCGGAGAGACGATGGTAGGTAGGGTAGTCACTGCCCAGTTTATGCCCTCCCGGCCTGACCTGGACTCTCTTGTGAGAAAACTTGGTCGGGAAGAAGGCCGATCACAAAAAGGAGGCACCAACCTCTGGCCCATCGATGTATTGACCAAAGGGGATATTTATGTGGCCGATGGATTCGGAAAAATCAAAGATGGTACTTTGATAGGATCGAGTCTCGGCAATGCGATTGTGGGCAAAACCGGCAAAGGGGTGATCTTTTATGGCTCTGTGAGGGACATGCAAGAGCTAAAAGATACCAAAGGATTTAATGCATGGGTCAAGGGACATGACCCTTCATACATTAAAGACATGACGCCTACCGGTATCAATACCCCTATTCGTATAGGCCAGGCTACTGTATTGCCGGGTGATGTGGTTTTTGCCAATGAATATGGTGTAGTGTTTATACCTGCCCACCTGGTGGAAGAGCTGGCTAAAAACTCCACACTGGTCGGTCTAAGAGATGAATTCGAGCGATTTTTATTACAACAAAATAAATACCCCTCTGGTCAAATCCATGGTGACTGGGCGGATGATATTAAAAATGAATTCAGGGCCTGGTTTGCAAAATATCCTAAAAAAGTAGCTGCAAGTAAACAAGATATAGAAGAGTATCTCAAAAAAGGTGATTAAGGATACCATTCCTATTTTGAAGAAATATTCAGGAGGTTGGTCGATATGGCCATTTCGATGGTCTGCATACTGACCTCATTTCCTTTGCTTCCCGGAGGCAATACTGCTCAGATCTATCGGGCTATTTGGTTAGCCTGTTTCTGGTAGCTAAACATATTCTATTACAAAAAGCAGGCATAATTTGGGTTACTGATGGTTGATCAGCTCTTATTTGGTTTTTGGTGTACTTACTTTCAATTAAATGGACTTGGATGTCGACAGGCGCATCAGTAATCCTGGCTAAGAGGTGCCGCTACACTATTCTGCCTGGTATTGAGCATTTCAATCAGATCGTACAATGCTTTCAGAGAAACCTCTGTGCCGGTATCCACTTTGGAATTATAATCAAATGGATTGTCTAAATCCTTGATTAAGAATACCATATAAGTAATCAAAAAAGAAATAAGCAATGTAAAAAAAACAGCAGCAAAAAATGGCTGGATTTCTATGACCAGCATGCAAAGGGCTATCAGAAGGCCCATAAATTCTACGATAGCATAAGCTGAACTTATAAAAGTCGTATCCCGAATGGTATCTATCCTCATTATTATTTTTCGGATATTACTTTGTTCGCTTTTTAATTTGATGATATAATTGGCTTGTACGCCTTCGATTTCAAGATCGACAATGTAATCATTCATCCTGCTGATTTTGGCGAGTATGGACCTGGTCTTTTCTTTTTTTGTAAACCAATCAGGGATAATATTCACAAAAGATCTATGAAAAGCTATATACTGAATGGCTGTATCTGATTGTTTGCATTTGAATAAGAGATAAATATCATCATATAGCGCAATGAGGCTGCATACAAGTTCCGTAGGCAGTTTTTCACTTTCTTTATAGTCAGATAGTACTCCGCTGATCAAAAATCCAATCAGAAAGATTGTTCCTGCCACCAGGCTGGTAAACAAGGCATTTAATTGTAATACTTCGTATCCCATGAGATGAGATGAAGTTTTTAATATAGCGATTAAGCCCAAAACCGGCAAGACTTTTATGGCTATATTCCATTTTAACAATACTTTGTTTTTTGGCTTCATTCGCTCAAATTTTATCACTTTTTATTACGACTGGTCAGGATAGCTTGATCTTATTACTAAGGCGGAAAGTTAGTAATTATCCAAGCCAAGTGTAGAGGCTTTACATAAACTTAATATCTGTGATCACCCTAATCGGGCAGGAAATTTAATAGGTTGAGAATAAAGATAATAATATCATTTATGGACATTAATCTGGAATGCCTGCCGGAGCCTTACACAAATCGGATGCATTTTATCACAAACTGATTATTATCATTTAATATCTTAACTTGCTTTTTAAATTTTTTAATTACATCAATACTAAAAAAATGAATCTACTGACCAAAGTTTCGATGACTATATTATCCATTGTTGTGATGCATCGCAACACAATTTGTCAGACCATTCCCAAAGACGAACTCATCTTCCTTACTTCAGAATGGAAAGGCGAGCGCTTTGCAGATGGTAGACCAAAGATCGCAGATGATCTTTTGACCCGCGCCAGAAATATCAATATCGATGATGCCTGGACTGTATTAAAAAACTACGGTTATGTCAACCAATATGAAGGCAATTGGAAGATGGTTAAAGAAAATGAACCTGTCATCGGTCGAGCAGTGACTGCCATGTTCATGCCAAGTCGACCCGATATCGAAAAAAATATAAAGAGCCGTGGAATTGCCAGAGACGGAAGAAAAGGCAATACCAATGCCTGGCCCATAGAGACCCTGGTCAAAGGTGATGTATATGTCGCAGATGGCTTTGGTAAGGTCGGTGGTGGTACACTGATGGGATCTACTTTGGCCACTTCTATTTTTGCAAAATCCGGCAATGGCGTCATCTTTAATGGTGCATCCAGAGACCTCGGTGAGATCCAGCAAATAGAGGGTTTCAACGCCTATGTGCGGGATTTTCATCCTTCTTTTCTGGAAGAAATGGTGCTCATGGGATTGAATACCCCTGTGCGCATAGGCAATGCCATGGTGCTACCGGGCGACCTGGTCATCGCCATGAGAGAAGGTGTGCTCTTCGTCCCGGCCCACATGGCAGAAGAAGTAGTGGCTACAGCCGAGTTTGTTGTGAGAAAAGACAAATTTGGTTATGAAATGGTCAAAACGGCTAAGTACTCTACCGGGCAGATTGATAGTCAATGGACGGATGAGATCAAGTCTGAATTCATTAAGTGGTTGTCAAAACATCCGGAGCTTGGTACGATGAGCAAGGCTGAATTGGATAAAGTGATGAGTAAGAGGACCTGGTGATGTAGGGGTGATAGATCGTGCAAAGGCGCAAAGTTTATGAGGGTGTTAGATCGCGCAAAGACGCAACGGCGCCAAGTTGAAGAGGGTTAGGAATGAGAGCACACAAAGACACAAAGTTGATGTGAGTGATAGATCGCGCGAAGGCGCCAAGTTGATAAGGGTTAGGAAAAATCGAGCAACGGCGCAACAGCGCAGAGTTAATTAATGGTTATGAATCGTGCGAAGTTGATTTAGATCCTGGGCTGCCATGAGGTCGTTGGTCCGAGTGGCGCAAAGATAATTTTGCCAGAAAGAGATGTTGGCAGGGACTAAGTTAAAGGCACAAGCTTGAGTCTTTCAATTCTTTTTCCAGCTTTTTGGAGGTCAAATTTGGTTTGTAATCTCATCCAAATCTCAGGGTTTCCGCCAAAAACTATCGATATGCGCCATGCCATCTCTGGAGAAATGGAAGCTTTGGAATTTAATACGTTTGAGAGTGCTTGGCGGGATACTTTGAGCATACCTGCGATACTGGTGATAGTTAGCTTTCTTTCATCTATTAGTTCCGATTTTAACAGCTCACCAGGATGAATTGCTTTAAATTTTGACTTATTTAATTTCATTTTAAAGAGTTTAATGGTAGTCTACATAATCTATATTGAACGCATCTTGTTTATAAAATTCAAATACAATTCTCCAATTTTCTTTCACCTTAAAACTCCACATTCCTTTCATTTTGCCCTTATGGGGATGTGCTTTCCAACTTTTAAAAAATTCAAAGTCTTGAGGCACAAGTTCAACATTGTCGATCACCACCAACATTTGTAGAATTTTTTTAACTTGATCTTGGGGAAGAGACGGTGAATAACCTGAATCCCATAATTGTTTTAAAGATTTACTTTTAAAACTTCTTATCATAGGCTGTAAAGTTACACTTGACGATCCAGCAATGCAAATGAAATATTGTTTTGACTTATTATTCTTTTTTTCCGGCTTTGTTTCTACTAAGAATCTGCTAAGTTTGGAATTAAAAATAGGAAACTGGAATGCAAATTCTGCCTGAGCCTGACAGCCAGGCTTTCAGGTCTTGTGCGGCATGCTGGCTTTCAGGCCTTGTTCCTAGTAAGAATACCTTCCTGTTCTATTTCCGACAGTGATATTATTTTATCCATAATGTTCACTAAAGAGATGCTTAACAGTCTATTTTTGAAAATTATACATTTATTCAATTGCCAATGGGTGTGATTGATTAGCTTAGCTATCGATATATCAAGATTAATAAAATTACTATTGATTCAATATGAAAAGAAAAATCAGGCAACTCATTGAGTCCTACCAGGCCTTGAAGAATCCACCAACTGCCCCTGCCCCTACTCTCTCAATAGGTGATGACCGTAGGGCTTTCCTCAAAAAATCGGTTTTAGGCGGCATTTCTCTCGCAGGGGTAATGGGACTTGGTCCACAGGAGACTATTGCGATGACTACCTCCAATATATCGAGATACAGTGCCCCTACCGATCTTAAGATCACGGATATGAGATACACCACGATCACCAATGGCAACGGCGCTACCAATGCGCGTAATGTGATGCTACGCATTGATACCAATCAGGGGATCTATGGCCTCGGAGAAGTCAGAGATGGTGGTGATGCAAGATTTGCCCTGTATCTCAAGAGTCGTTTGCTGGGATTGAATCCGATCAATGTGGAAATGATATTTAAGATCATCAAACAGTTTGGTGGCCATGGTCGTATGGGTGGGGGTGTCTGTGGCGTCGAAATGGCGCTTTGGGATCTGGCTGGCAAAGCATTTAATGTGCCGGTCTGGGCGATGCTGGGTGGTCGGTATAGAGAGCAGGTCCGCTTGTATTCTTACATCCCAAACTCAGGCGGCAAACCTTTGGCTGAAGTAGATATGACTGAATTCAAAGCGGATGTCAAGCATCGCATGGTAGACCAGGGATATACCTGGCTCAAAATGCATCCCGGTATAGAAAAGATAAGCAAGATCCCGGGTACTACTGTCAATACTAAATTTACACCAGGATTTAATGATAAGGTACAGTCGTCCAGGGCTCAGAGTTTTCTGCATTATCAGAATACACGGCATGCTTTTACCAATATTCAGATCACTGATAAAGGATTGGATGAATTGGCAAAGTATGTCGACATGGTGCGGAGTGTAGTGGGGTATGATATTCCCTTGTCAGGTGATCACCAGGGCCATTTTGATATCAACACCTGTATTCGTGTAGGCAATGCACTGGAGCGATTTAATATGGCTGCGCTGGAAGATTTTTTGCCCTGGGATTTGACAGAACAATGGAAGACACTTACGGATTCCATCAATACACCTACGGTTACAGGAGAAGATATCTATCTCAAAGAAGCATTTATAAACTTATGTGATGCCCATGCGGTCGACATTGTACAACCGGATATGGGATCTTCCGGAGGTATCCTCGAAACCAAGAAGATCGGTGATTATGCTGAAGAAAAGGATACCGCAATGATCATGCATTTTGCCGGCACTCCAATATGTTTCATGGCCAATGTACATATGGCGGCTGCTACGCAAAATGCCCTGGCCCTCGAGATACCCAATCAATGTTCCGACAATCCCTGGTGGCCTAATTTGGTCAGGATGGTTGGTAAAAAACCGATGATCACCAAAGGATTTGCCAATGTGCCGGATGATGCCCCAGGTTTAGGCGTGGAGCTGAATGATGAAGAGATAAAAAAACACTTACATCCGGAGGATACAAGTTATTTTGCCCCGACACCACAATGGAATGACTTGAGATCTTATGATAGACTTTGGAGTTAAATTAATTTGAGATGAAAAAGCTATATTTTTTGAGTTTGGGATTATTGATTGCGACCGTAAGTCTGTCACAATCTCAAGACCATTTTCCACAAGCAACTATCACAAATAAAATAATCAATGCCCGGTTATACCTGCCTAATACCGAAACCGGATATTATCGTGGATCCAGATTTGATTGGGCAGGGGTGATACCCTCGCTGGAATGGAATGGACATCAATATTTTGGTCAATGGTTTGAGACCTATAGACCTACGCTTCATGATGCGATCATGGGACCGGTGGAGGCATTTGCCCCCATTGGATACGAAGAGGCCAAGGTGGGTGAAAAATTTCTTGTAATCGGCATAGGCATGGTCATCAAACCGGAAGAACCTAAATATGCTATATCTACAGAGTACCAACAAGTTAATACGGGTAGCTGGAAGATAAAGACCAAAAAGGATCACGTGGATTTTACACATCGTCTCAATGATATGGGCTATGGTTATGAATACAAAAAAACCGTGAAATTGATAAAAGGCAAAGCCGAATTAGTTTTAACCCATTCGTTGAAGAATACCGGTACCCACTCTATCGAAACCACAGTCTATAATCACAATTTTTTTGTAATGGATCATACACTGATTGGACCAGCTTACGAAGTAAAGTTTCCATACCGGATTTCTGGTGAGGCTCGGGATAATCCTGATTTGGTCAAAGTGGAAGGAAATCATATCGAGTTCGTGAAAGATATAGCCCCTCGAAAAAATCTTTATTTCGAGGATATCGGGCGGCATAACGATGGGGTAAATGATTATGATTTTCAAATCGAAAATCATAAAACAGGCGCTGGAGTCAAAATCAGTGGCGATCAACCTATTTACAAACTACCCATGTGGTCCGCTATTAAAACACTATGCCCGGAGCCTTATATCAAAATCAATATCAAGCCCGGTGAGACTTTTAATTGGACGATTCGGTACGAGTTTTATCAGACCGATATTTCTAAATGACAGAAGCCTGTAGGTTGGAATGGTGCTCTTTTAAAGCCATCTGAAGCTTTCGATTAAACATATTTTCCATGTCTGGCTCCTTGACTTAAAATAAGATGCAGCCGGGTTTATAATTTCTTTATGAAAACACCACTTAATTTCGGATCATTGTGCAAATTAAATCAAAAAATGAAGTATGCTTTGACTCTATTGGTCATCACGTTCTACTTTTTATTCAGCTGTAAACGGTCGGAATCAGATCCTGCTTCGTTTACCTATCAGGCAGGTAAAGATTATCCCAATTATGGGGGTAATAAGGCAAATAACCGATATTCTCCATTGTCACAAATCAACCTTGAAAATGTGCAAAACCTCCAGGTGGCATGGCAGTATATGGCCAACGAGCTTCCCGATACCACCGGAGGGAAACGAAGGAGAATTGGGGAGATCCAATGTCAGCCCATAGTCATCGACGGCATACTTTATGGTACCAGTACCGAACTCCATGTATTTGCCATAAAAGCCAATACAGGAGAGGAGCTTTGGAAGTTTAAACCGGATCTCACAAATCCGCAACAACCGAGTAATTCCAATAGAGGCGTTACCTATTGGGAAAATGGTTCGGACAAACGAATATTGTATACAGCAGGTTATTTTATATACGCTTTGAATGCTACGGATGGTAAAATCATTACCTCATTTGGCCAAGGTGGACGAGTAGATCTTCATACAGGACTGGGTGAGGGGATCAATCATGAGGTCAATAATCTTCGGGTGACTGCTACTTCACCGGGTATCATCTATAAAAATACCTTTATCATTGGCTCCAGCTTGCCTGAAGGTGGTGATGCCGCTCCAGGGCATATCAGGGCATTTGATGTATTGACGGGTCAGTTGAAATGGGTGTTCCATACCATCCCGCAGCCTGGCGAGTTTGGGTATGATACTTGGCCCAAAGACGCTTATCAGAAATTTGGAGGAGTCAATAATTGGTCTGGCATGTCTGTGGATGACCAAAGAGGGGTAGTCTATTTTGGTACCGGGTCGCCATCATCCGATTATTATGGTGGCGATCGTGAAGGCGCCAATCTATTTGCCAATTCTATTGTCGCACTTGATGCTGTGACAGGGGTGCGTAAATGGCATCACCAGGCCATACATCATGATCTTTGGGACCGCGATTTCCCGATTCCACCCAATCTTACCACCATAGATTTTAATGGTCAAAAACGGGATGTAGTGGTACAGGTTGGCAAAGATGGGTATGTATATGTGCTCGACAGAGATTCGGGCGAATCCCTCTTCCCATTAGAAGAAAGATCTGTGCCTACTGATGGTTTGCCTGGCGAACATCCATACCCTGTGCAATCTTTGCCCAGTAAACCAAAATCCTTAATGCCTCAGATTTTTACAGAAGGTGAAATCACCAATATCTCTCCTGAATCTCATGAGTTTGTAAAAAACAGGTTGAAAGAATTTCCTCCCACGACTGATCAGTTTACTCCACCGAGTACGAAAGGGACCATTTTATTTGGATACAGCGGCGGTGCGGAATGGGGCGGCAATGCCATAGATCCAGAAGGAATCTTATATCAAAATGTAAATATCGCCCCCTGGGAGCTCTGGATGACAGATAAAGCCACGCGCAATAAAGAGCTGATGACCTTATCAAAAGGCAATTCGCTGTTTATCAAAAATTGCGCTGCCTGTCACGGAGCTGATCGCAAAGGCAATGGAAGTGTCGTGCCAACATTGATAGATATCGGCAAAAAAAGAACTGCCGATCAGATCAGTACATTGGTGCAGCTTGGCAATGGCCGAATGCCCGCTTTTCCTTATCTCGGTGAGGGAGATCGAAAGGCATTGGCGGATTATTTGCTCAACAAAGAACCAAAACCTTCGTCCACCGCACGCGAAGAACATAAGATCCCCGATACCATAGCTATAAATAAAACTGTGTTCCCTTATGATCCTGAATACACAATAAAAGTTTGGCAGCGATTTACAGATCAAAATGGGTACCCTGCTATCAAACCGCCCTGGGGTACTTTCAATGCGATCGATCTCAAGACAGGCGATTATCTATGGTCGGTCCCTATCGGTGAATTTCCCGAACTGACTGCCAAAGGGGTGCCTCAGACAGGCACCGAGACTTACGGAGGGCCTGTGGTGACTGCAAGTGGTTTGATCTTTATAGCTTCTACCCGGGACGAACGATTCAGGGCTTTTGATAAAAAAACAGGTAAAGTGGTATGGGAATATCAGCTTCCGGCAGGAGGATTTTCTACTCCTATCAGCTATGAGGTAGATGGTAGACAATATATCGCATTGGCAGTTGGAGGTGCCAGAGGAGCCAAACCTGGGGGATGGTATATGGCATTTGCCTTGAAGTAGTAAAAACTAACTCGTTATAAAATTGTACTAGTACAGTAATTTTGAATTATGAGAAAATCGTTGAAAAATTAAACTGGACCTCAGCTCTGATACATCCGATGAATATAAGAACCTGAAAATGATTTTTATTTATATACCCTATAAATTTATAAATTATGTTTAAGGCAAAAATTATTGAAGATAAAAGATATTACGATCTGGTATATCGTCAGAGCCTAATCCATTTTATTAAGCATATCACTTATATTCTATTTTTTAGCTTACTTGGGCTCACCCTCTTTTTTTCGTGGAGTATGGAACAATGGTCAAAGAACGGAATTCAAATAGCAAGAGTGTGACCTTAATTTTTCATTTTGTTAGAGGCGGTTTAATATGAAAAAGAGCCGAAGAACATTTATTAAATCCATTCCGGCGCTGTCGCTATTGCCAGTGAGCATAGATATGCCTGGTCAATATCCGATCTCATCCAACACCTATGATTGGCTTACGTTTTTTCGTCGCGACGGAAAAGAATGGGGCAAGGACCTGGATGAGGATATCAAACTGTATGCTACCTCAGGTCTTACATCAATAGAACCAAGTTTGGATTCAGTACAGCAGGCCATAAACTACATTGCTGTATTGAAAAAATATAATATTCAGATGCCGTCGATTTATGTGGGTAGTGTATTGCATCAGGCACAGGCAGCACACACCTCTATACTGAAGATTCTGGAAATTGCCGATATAGTCAAGGCCTTTGGCACCAAAATTATAGTCACCAATCCGAATCCAATCTCCTGGGCTCAACCTGAAAACAAGTCAGATGAAGCACTTAAAACTCAAGCAATAGCCCTGGAGGATCTCGGGACCAAACTCAGAGCAAAAGGTCTCCATCTCGCCTATCATACTCACAATATGGAGTTGAGGGCCGGAGCAAGAGAATTTCACCATATGCTCCAAAACACCACGGCCAGAAATGTATCATTTTGTTTTGATGTACATTGGGTCTATAGAGGATCGGATGATTCCGAACTGGCTGTGTTTGATGTATTAAAGATGTATGGGCATCGGGTCATTGAATTGCATATCAGACAATCACAGCAGGGTATCTGGAAAGAGACTTTTTCTGCAGAGGGTGATATAGATTATAGCAGATTTGCTGCCGAATTAAAAAGATTAAAAGTCATGCCTCACCTGGTCATCGAACAGTGCCTGGAGGAAAAGACACCTAATACAATGAGCGTTGTAGAAGCCCACAAGATGGATTTGATGAATGTAAAAAGGGTGTTTAGGTGACGGATAAAAATCCAGCCCAAATCATAAAAAGTATAGCTTAGTGCATACCATGTAAAGAACTTCTCAAAAGGAATGACCAGAAAAGGTGTGTTGGATCATTTCGAAGGAATGGGGTCGCACCAGACTTGAAGAATTATAACAATGAATTATATAGCGGGGCATGGAGATATCATCATGATGGATTGTGATCCTTCTTTAGGGCACGAGCAAAAGGGCAAGAGACCAGCCTTAGTAAGTTCTGGTGAAGAATTTAATTTTCTGGCAATTTCATACCTGATGACGATTACTTCTAAAATCAATCCGGAGGATAAAAAATTCATCCCTAATGAATTTTTTGGGTTTATTTCATCAATAAAAACATGGCTGAAGGAGAAGATTTAGTCCTAAATACTACATCAATTCACTTACATGTATACTGGCATCAACTACTTCCAATGAATATTGATTTACTTTGAGAGGATGATTGGTGATCAGCGTGGTAAATAATGACTTTTTAGTATTCGTTTTTTCGCGAAAGATAAATTTCCTTTTTTGAAGATCCCCTCCATATATTTTTGTTATTTCGAACGGAGCTTCATAGAATTTACATTCGCAAAGGTTTATTGCCGCATCTTTTCTATCTATTACGAAGTCTATCCAAATACCTTCCTTTTGATTTTGGTATTTATAGGTCGAAGTCTCTGTATAAACTTTACCGATGCCCAAGGCATGTTTTATCTCCTCTATGTGTTTTAGACAAAGTGTTTCAAACGCATACCCTCGCCAAATTTTGTATGACTGTGTATTGGAAACCAGCGACCAAATATCAGATTTGGTCTGTTTTTGATTTTTTATGAATCGATGATAGAATACAGAGTATTCGTCGATCAGTCTGTAAATTGCCCCTCTTTTCCTTTTGCCAAACTGATTTTCTTCGACGATAAATCCCGATATTTTTAAATCATCCAGGGTCCTTTGAATGGGCCCTCCAGCACGGACTTTTGAATTTGATATTATTTCATCCCTTGTAAGACCTGATTTGGATAGAGCTAGTGCAGCGACAACGGACTCATGTAATATCGCATTGTCGAATAGAGCTCTATATAGATTTTCGTATTCTTTCTTTAGAATGCCCCCGGTTTTGAAGCACATTCTTTCTATACTTGCTCTTGTGCTTTCACCTCTTTTTATATCTTCCAAATAGAAAGGAATGCCGCCAATAGCCATATATATTTCTGCTATGGCCGTATCGGTTAAAGTAATTTTTTTTGATTGTAAAAATTGTTTTGTTTCAGACAAGGTAAATGGATCCAGGTGGATGCTGTGTGTTAGACGATTATGAAAGCCCCCTTTATCGTTTATTATCTTTTGATGGATCCAGGATGTAGATGATCCACATATGACTAATATAAAATGCTTCTCCTTTGATAAATAATCATTCCATAAATGAGCAAGAAGTTGAATAAAATTTGATTTAGCGGTGTTCATCCATGGTAATTCATCCAGAAATATGACCTGCTTTTTATTTTTTGGCAATGTTTTTAATGCCTTCTTCAACAAGATGAACAGTTCCTGCCAGTTTTTTGAAGGCTTAGACAAGACTTTTTTAAATTTTTCGATGATTTTATCTTCAAAGTTTATGATTTGGGTCTGTTTGTCTCCGGACTGTATGCCAGTTACTGAAAGACAGATATGTTTTTTGTATACTTCTTCTATAAGGTATGTTTTGCCGACCCGACGCCGACCGGTCACTGCCACGAAGGATGATCTTTTTAGGTGAAGTATATCTTTCATTTGAGCTATCTGGAGTGTCCTCGATATCATGCTATTTGTATTTATCTATCAAAAGTACATAGATAAATACAAGTATTATATATTTTTTTACTTTGCGGATCTTACATGATTTTACAATGTGGATTAAAATTATATTTGTATTTATCTATGTAAAAATATTAGGTAAGTACAGGAATATGTTTTAAATGACTAAAAATGAAAAATATCATTTTCGTAGATTTCCTTATATTCGTTATACACCATAAACTATAATTCATGTATAATAACCGTCGAGACTTCATTAAAAAGTCATCTTCATTAGCTGTTTGGCCGCTGCTGCCTAATTCGGAACTAGCGTTTCTCAACTCTAAGCCTAAAAAGAACAAGCAGTGGCCTCTATCGGAAGGACCCTCAACACCCAAAATGGTTTCAGGCCTTCGCGTCAATACCGACGAAAAATCTATGCGTCGACTCAAACAAATAGGGATAAATTATGTCAGCTCAGTAGCATTACCAGGTCAGTGGGTCGAATCAGACCTCCGGGGCTATATGGACAATTTTAAGAACAACGGACTTACGCTCTACAACCTGATGTATGTCGTAGGTGCTGATATCATACTCGCCAGGCCTAATCGCGATGAAGAAATAAATAAAATCATCGAATCCCTCAAAGTCGCAGGTCGCTGCGGCCTCGCGAATGTGGAATACAATTGGTATGTCGACAGACTGACAGATGGTTATTTTGAAGTGGAAGGTAGGGGAGGTTCTGGCATCACTGGTTTTGATTACAGCAAAGTAAAAGACCTTCCTGCCAAACCGGAGATCGGGATACGAAAAGCAGATGAGATCTGGGCCAATCTTGAATATTTTCTCAAAGCCGTGATACCCGTAGCAGAAAAAGCAGGAGTTCGTATGGCCTGTCATCCCAATGACCCGGTCTCACAACAGAGTCATGGCTCTGACCAGATCCTGGCTAACCTGGCCGGCCTCAAGCGGCTGATAACTATCGTAGACAGTCCATCCAATGGGATCACCTTTGATTGTGGTGTGACTAAAGAGATGGGTGAAGACCCTGTAGAAGTGTGTAAATATTTTGCTTCCCGTGATCGAATCAACCATATGCATTACCGAAATGTGATCTCGCAGGAGCAATACAATAAATACACGGAGTGTTTTATCGACGAAGGCCAAGTCAATATGTTTGCAGTCATGCAGGAACTGATCAAACATGGTTATAGCCGTACCATGTGGGCAGAGCATCCGCATATTCTTGATTACGATCGGGATTATCCGGGTAGTCGCATTAGTGGTGGTGTTGCTGGCGGCGGTGGCGGTGGCGGATATGCTGCTGAATGTTTTAATGCAGGATTTTGCAGGGCGATGATGTGGGCAGTGCTTTCAAATGGTTAATCAGTAATCGTTATTTCCACCCTCCCCCCAAAGCTCTGTATAGTCCAACCACATTATTCAATTGTACTTTTTTTATTTCAACCAATTCCAGTTTAGTCTCTAACGCTTCGCGTTGGGCGGTAAGTACCTCGAGATAATTTGCCCGAGCAGATTTAAACAAGTCGTTAGCGATGTCAATTGACTGGTTTTGTACTTCAGATTCTGTAAATTTAAGACTGTACATTTTACTTAGATTATCGATATTGGAAAATTCATTGGACACTTCTCTAAAACCATTCAGAATCGTCTTTTGGTAATTATACAATGCTTGGATCTGTCGGGCATTGGCGTTTTTAAACTCTGCCATCAATACTTTACGGTTGACGATCGGGCCTGTCAGATCACCTACCAGGGAATACAACAGCGATTCTGGAATTTTGTAAATATAGGCTGGACTGAACGATTGCAAGCCTAATCGACCACCAATCCCCAGTGAAGGTAAAAACTCCAATTGGGCAGTTTTAATATCTAGTTTAGCTGCAGTGAGCTCCAATTCTGCTTGCCTGATATCGGGGCGGTTTCGGAGCAGTTGAGATGGAATGCCGGATTGTACCTGGGGTGGAAACAGGGAGTCCAGCGAAGCTGGATTCCGCTGGATTCTTACGGGATACCTGCCGAGTAGAAAATTGATATTGTTTTCTGTCTCGGTGATTTTCTGGAGCGTTTCATACTCCAAACCTTGTGAACTCAGCAACTGAGCTTCAAATTGTTTGACTGCTAATTCGCTAACCACCGACGCTTGTTTTTGTACTTTGACTATTTCCAATTGATTTTGCTGCAGGCGAATGGATTGTCTTATAATTTCTAATTCATTATCCAATGCAAGCAATTCGTAGTAGTTGTTAGCTATTTCAGATACAAGATTAGTTAGTACAAAGTTTTCACCCTCCTTGCAGA